>BNJT01001341.1_pt1 | contig 204418 bp, 322 predicted proteins | sample 8540491 | NCBI WGS metagenome assembly BNJT01 (sample SAMD00202455, study PRJDB9452) | human saliva metagenome | host: Homo sapiens
GACCACAAAGACAACCAAATCGCCACCTTCGTTCACACTACCATCATTGGTAATAGTATACTCGATTTGTGTCACATCTTGAGCATCTTGCGTTGTGAATTGACCTTGCTTGTTGTATAGGCTAGCTAAGACAAATCGTGAATCCGTATCGCGTTGCGTACTAGATAGATACGGTGTTTCATCGTTACGACGATAACGGACAGTGACCGACTCACCTTTTTGGAATGCGCACAGCGGTGTATTGAATGTCATCAGCACTGCCACCCAATGTCATGGTTTTTTTGGTTGATTGTTTTTCTGTTTCATGCACATTGGGGTTATAGATATCAAAACCGTACACATAGGCCTCTGTCGAGGATTTAACTGGTGGCATATCTAAAAAGCGAACCTTGTCCGATGAGGTATGAAAAGCAAGATGATGCTTATTCATCATAGCAACATTGTCTTGTGCCACCTTGCGCTTAATATCCATTTGAACAATAGCATCGATGGATTTCTTGCGTGCGTCATTGTACCGCGCCACGTCTTGCTCTAGTGTGGAAACTTGTTGGTTGTAAGTTTCAAGAGCTTTGTTGTATGCATCTGAACCAGGCGTCAAGGTAGCATCCTCACCGTTCTCTGAACGTAAGGCTCGTAGCTGTTTGGTTAATTCATTCATGGTATTGGACTTCCAAGTCTCAATGGCATCCGTCATATCTTTACCACCAGCAACAAAAGCACCTAGTACAGCATCATATCCATCAACTTTCGTGATATCAAGCGGAACCATTTCAGGTGTACGACCTTGTTGAGCCGCTTCACCCGCTGCTTCAAACGGTGTTCGCTTACCATTTGTAATCAGGCTTGCCCAAGCATTCAGGAACGGAACTTTGGATTCCACTTGGTAATAGCTATAGGCAGGAGTTGCTTCATACGCCGGCACCTCTTGCTTAGTTGCCGTCAATTTTTTTCAGCCTCAAGTTGCGCAACGATTTTTATCGTAGGTTTTTTTGTAAACTTTCCTTCGTCGCACCCGTCACCTGTTTGGGTTTAATCACATAGCGAATATTAGCATGCTGACCAGCTTCATTTTGCGCATCAACCAGCTTACGGATTTTGGCGGTCTGTTCACGCATGAATCCAGCAGTAGTGGTATCAACCGGATTGGCTATCAAGTTGGTTGCAGCATCTAATTGTGCCTTGACACGAGCTTCTGATTGTTGGAATTCATCTTCAGCCGCTTTCAAGTCAGCTTCAGGATTGGTCGAGCCGGTCAAGTCCTTCTCAATGACTTGTTTTTGGATTCACAATCACACCTTCTGGCGCTTTAAGGTCCATATCCAAAACTTTTTTTCTTTGGTGACCGTTGTTCCTTGTTCATAGACGGCAAGAGCTTCTTGATAATTTTTTTGAGTGCTGTTTGGTTCGCAGCCTCAATTTGAGCTTTCTTCGCTTCATAGTCAGCCTTGACCTTGGCATTCGATGCGTCAACATCTTGATTGAACTTGGTGATTTGAGCCAACTGGGCATTATAATCAGCAAGCTTGGTTTCATATTCCTGTTTGAACGTAGCTAGTTGTGTTTCATAAGTTTTGAGAGCGTCTTGATAGGCTTTGTCACTGTCTTTAGCGGATTGTGACAGCTGTGCATTTTCTGCGTCAACTTGAGCTTTCTTAGTTTCATAATCCTTGGTGAGTTGGTCACGCAAAGCAAGAACTTTCGCCTTTTTCAGCTTCATATTGAGCAAGCTTATCTGCGTTTTTCCTTCTCAACCTTAGCTTTTTCGGATTCATATTGAGCAAGCTTATCTGCGTTTTCCTTCTCAACCTTAGCTTTTTCAGCTTCATATTGTTTCAAGCGGTCAGCGTTTTCTTTTTCGACCTTCGCTTTTTCAGCTTCATACTGAGTCAGCTTATCCGCATTTTTCTTTCTCAACTTTAGCTTTTTTTCAGCTTCGTATTGAGCTTGAGCATCCGCATTTTTCTTTTTTTCAACTTTGGCTTTCTCAGCTTCATACGCTTTTTTTGAGCTTCTGCGTTTTGAGCATCAACTTTGGCTTTCTCAGCTTCAAGTGTAGCAACTCGTTCAGTTTCAGATTTCACTTCTGCTTCATAACGCGTTTGTGCATCTTGATTCGCTTTTTTTGAACTTCGGATTTCTCAGCGATATACTCATCAATCACTTGCGAAGCTTTGAGAGCGTCAGCTTTTAATTGTACCTCAGCTTCTGCATTTTTAGCATCCGCTTCTTGTTGTGATGATACCTTAATAACACCATTGTCTTCAACCTTGACATCAATGCCATTTTGCTTGGCCTTAGTAACTGTATCGTTAACAGTATCCGCTGAAGCTTGTGTTAAAAACAGTTAGCGGCGATAAAGTTGTACTAAGTTGTAACGCAACCAAACTGGCAGATTTTTTTATTTATTTTTTTCGCATAGATTTACTCCTTTGCATAATTATTGATAATTGTATTATACACCAAATTATAAGCAAACGCAATATGCGTGTACCCGAAGCCGCATCACTTTGTGCTACACATAAGACCTACCGCTAGGGCAAGAGCGTCCTGACGGTAGGTCTTATGTGGATTTTCTTTTTTTACGGGTTCTGAAGGTAATAAAAAACCTTAGACACTGTCTAAGGTTTTTTATGACCGTTTATTTATTTTTTTGTCTTTACGGCGTTTAAATCCTAGTAAACCACCCATTGCGAAGATGCCACCTAGCATGTTTGATAACATACCCGCATCCCCGCCAGTCTTCGGTAACTCTTTAGGTGTTACTTTAGGCGTTTCTTTAGGCGTTACGTTAGGTTTTTTTCAATAGGTTTATAGATGTGGTGAATATTACCATCGTTATCTTTGTCAGTACGAACATATTCATATCCGTCAAAGTTATCTTTTGGTTTATCACCATCTTCCCATGAGCGAAGAACCTTACCGCTAACGGTTTCCCAAATGGTTTTTCATTTTTTTGGTTGTTCTTGTGGTTTTTTCAGTAGGTTTGTAGACGTGGTGAATGTTACCATCTTTATCCTTGTCAGTACGAACGTATTCGTATCCATCAAAGTTATCTTTTTGGTTTATCACCATTTTTCCCATGAACGAAGAACTTTACCATCAACCGTTTCCCAAATGGTTTTCATTTTTGGTTGTTCCTGTGGTTTTTCAATAGGTTTATAGATGTGGTGAATGTTACCATCTTTGTCCTTATCGGTACGAACGTATTCATATCCGTTGAAGTTATCTTTTTGGTTTATCACCATCTTCCCATGAACGAAGAACTTTACCATTAACAGTTTCCCAAATAGTTTTTTTGGCTCATAGACATATCGAACCTTGTTCAATGTGATGTTAGGAGCTTTTTGGTCCGTCTTTAAGTGTTGGTTTTTTTCAATCACTCTACGTTCAACCTTAGTAACACTTTTAACCACTGGTGGTTTCGGTGTTTCTTTCAATTTCGGTTCAACCGGTGTTACCAATACTTCAGGTTTCTTCGGTTCTGGTATTTGAGTTGGTTTCACAGGTTCTTGCTTCAACACAGGTTTATTAGGTTCGTTAACCCCTGGTCCATCATTAGGAACCACTTTCGGTGTTGGTTTCTGTGGAAGCTCTGGAAGTTTAGGTTCAGAAGGTAATGGTTTAGTTGTTCCTGGTGTCACACTACCCTTCACTGGTTTTTTTCAGGTAAAGGTGTTGGTGTTGGAGGTGTTGGTAGGGGCTCTTTATCAGCCTCTGTAGGTGCAACAGGGTTCTTTTTTTCCAACGTTGGTTTTGTTGGTTCTGTTCCTTTTTTCCACCTCTTTATATTTGATAACCATCTCAACAGGCGTCACTTCACGAAGACCTGGTGTCGCTACGTCACCGCGAACAACAGGTACTTCAATCGTATGCACATGTTCACCAGTAGGACGTACACTCGTATACGCGCCATCAAGTCGATATGGGAATTTTTGGTCTCGCAGGTTCTACCATACCTTCATATCGGACAGTATTGTAATAACCAGTTTCAACCCGAGATATTTGGTAACGACCCGGTGTTGGGTCCACAGCCTTATCGACGTTGTCCTTGTTATAAGTCTTTAGATGGTTAACGAGTTTAGTACCATCCCAACCGGTCTGGTTAGATGCCCACGACTCAATGTCTTTCCAGTTGTTTGCCAAGTCATTTAGCTTTTCTACTGGTACATATCTATTACCAAAATGAACACCGTGGTCACGAATATCTCCATTATCATCAGGTCGAGAAACCAACTCCTTCACGGGTGCTGAATTCACTGCGGGATGCTCACCCTTTACAATTCGGTTCTCGTCATACCCAACGCGCAAGGTACTAGGGTCATTCTGGTCAGGATAGTTGACAGACCATTGTTTCACAGTGGGATGAAGAGGTTCATTACCGCTACCCAAGAACTCAGTTGTTGTTGTGACACCGTACAATTGTCGAGGGTCAGATATTAATGTGAAACGGTTAGACCCTTCCGGTGAACCCATATTTGAGATACCAAAATAGGCAGGTATAGCCGTATCATTTGCAAAGAAGGCAATAATATCACCGGTTGATGAAATAGAACCATCGTTTCGAACAGTATAGCGGATTTTACTTAAAGGTTTTTCATCTGCACTAGTGAAGGTATCCTTTTTGTTATAATCACTATCGCTAACAAACATAGTGTCACGTTTCGAACCACCTGTTGGTAGATAATCTTTACCATCCTTACGTGTGTATTCAACTGTTACCGATTCACCTTTAGGTATACGAACCGCCGTAAACTTAACTTTAGCCAAGTGATTTTTCTACCGGTGTCGTACTTTCAGAATTGGCAGTGTTTGCAATGTCAAAACCTTTTTGCATCGCATCGTTTAATTCTGTAAAGTTTTGTGAACGAAGATATTTCACACGGTCTGATGATTTTTGTGAATGTCATATTATTATCGTTGATAATGCGTTTTTCCAGAATTGGATGACCCAAGAGTCATATTCAAGTCGCCCGATAATAACATGTCTGCTTGTTTTCGACGTTTCGCATTAACAGCATCCACACTTGCGCGAATTTGCGGAAGAACATTTTTATTATACTCGTCCACTTTCGCTTTGTAAGTCGCAGCGTCAACCACTTCAACCTTAGTCGAACCGCTATCTGCTTCTGCAGTGGCTGACCAACCAAATTCCTTACGTTTTTGCGGTTGATGCGTCTTTCCAAGCCTTAACTTCCGGAGGTACATTGTCAGTACCATTGACAGAACCCGTTGCGGTTGTTTTTACTAGCGGCATCATAACCGTTCAATTGGGTCAAATCATAATCAACAACTTTGAGTTGTTGTTGGCGACTGGCTGCTATTTTTTTGCATCGTCCTTAGAGTAAGCCGTCTCATACGTTTGTTTAATATCGGCCCAAGCCTGAATGAATCTATTTTTAGAACCAATCCAATCGTAACCGCCAGGTCGTGTCCTCGAATCAAAAATGCTGACTAACTAAGGCATCATTATCCATTTGAGCTTTGACCTTATCATACGCAGATGTAAGTGCATCCGCTGTTGCATCTTCACCCCTCACAAGGCGTTCTTTGATGACATATCGGATACCAAGTGATTGTCCCAATTTGTTCTGCTCAGCCGCCCAATCTTGTGCAGCTTTCAATTCCTTGTTCACAAGTGCGCGAACATTTGGAGCTACCGGTTCTTCAGCGGGTGCCTTAGCGTATTCATGCAATTTAGCATTGACGTTAGCCTCTTCTGCTTTGAACTCATCTTCGGCTGCTTTCATGTCCGCTTCCAAATTGGTAGAATTAGTCAAATCCTTTTCGATAGTACGTTTAGGGTGAACAGTCACATCAGACGGTACATTTGTTAACTCCATCGTTAACGTTTTTTTCTTTGTTAGTGACTGTATCCAATTTTTCCAGCGTTGTAGTCTGCTAAAAGCTTTATCATAAGCCTCTTGTTTAACTCGATTACTCTCAGTAACCTCCGCTAACTTGGCGTCATAAGCCTTTTTAGCGGCCGCATAATCTGCATCGATTTTTGGCATTTTTTTAGCCTCTATCGCTTGTTTACGCGCTTCGTAATCCTCTTGGGCTTTCTGATTTTTGAGCAGTAATATCGGTCACCTTTTTGATTGTAGGCTTCTAGTGCTGCCTGATAGTCAGCTTCAATTTTTGCAGCCTCTGCTTCAGTAGTACTTGTTGCCGTCGCATTTTCCTTTTCAATGCGTGCTTTTTTTCGGCTTCATATTTTTTTAGTCAAAGCATCGCGTTCAGCAGTCACCCGTGCGAGTTCAGCCTCGTATTCTTTTTTTGAAGATTTTTCATTTTTCGGCTTTAATACGTGCAATTTCATCCTCAACGGATTTCTTGTTATCGTTGGCTTCTTTAGCCTTTTTGAGTTCATCTTCATATTGAGCCAACATTTTAGCATTTTTCTGCTTTAGTTGCAGCTAATTCCGCTTCGTAGGTACGAACCTTTTCTGCGTTTTTGAGCATCAACTTTGGCTTTCTCAGCTTCATAAGCTTTTTTTAGCTTCTGCGTTTTTGAGCATCAACTTTGGCTTTCTCAGCTTCATACGCTTTTTGCGCTTCTGCGTTTTGAGCATCAACTTGTGCTTTTTTTCCGCTTCGTAAGCTTTTTTTGAGCTTCTGCGTTTTGAGCATCAACTTTGGCTTTCTCAGCTTCAAGTGTAGCAACTCGTTCAGTTTCAGATTTCACTTCTGCTTCATAACGCGTTTGTGCATCTTGATTCGCTTTTTTTGAACTTCGGATTTCTCAGCGATATACTCATCAATCACTTGCGAAGCTTTTGAGAGCGTCAGCTTTTAATTGTACCTCAGCTTCTGCATTTTTTTAGCATCCGCTTCTTGTTGTGATGATACCTTAATAACACCATTGTCTTCAACCTTGACATCAATGCCATTTTTGCTTGGCCTTAGTAACTGTATCGTTAACAGTATCCGCTGAAGCTTGTGTTAAAACAGTTAGCGGCGATAAAGTTGTACTAAGTTGTAACGCAAACCAAACTGGCAGATTTTTTTATTTATTTTTTTCGCATAGATTTACTCCTTTGCATAATTATTGATAATTGTATTATACACCAAATTATAAGCAAACGCAATATGCGTGTACCCGAAGCCGCATCACCTTATGACCGTATCTCGTGCTGAATAATAACAGCGCTAATGTGCGTGCTTACTTTGTGCTACACATAAGACCTACCGCCAGGACACTCTTGCCCCGGCGGTAGGTCTTATGTAGATTTTCTTTTTACGGGTTTTTTTCTTCCCCCATTAAAACTCTAGGTTTTGAACATCTTCGTCTGACAAATCAGATATATCGATACTTTGTTCTTCTTGTCGTTCGAGCTCCATATCTACACGGTACTCAGTACTCACTCGATATAACGCATTTCGAACAGCGTCGTCGAGGATATCTTCGAGTGGGTATTCTTCCAGTGACGGGTCACTCAAATCGATGGTTTCGCTATATGTCAATTTACGAGCGTCTTGTCGCACAGTCTCCAACGCTTCAAGGCGTTTACGTTGTCTCTCAACGCTCATCGCTGTCATCATCGATTGCGGTGTTATGTTGTCGGTCAATTGTTGCATTCGTTCATTTAGCATATCGAGCTTCTCTCTTATGTCGTAATGTGAGTGGTCTAGTGCACCACGACTAGGAATGCCTTCCGCGTAAATTCTCAGCATCTTTTTCGTTGGCTAATTGAACCGTCAAATAGGTGTCATCTTGTCCATGACGCACCACAGCAACCTTCTGATACACTCGGCCGGCTGACGCTGTGTTTGATAAGATTTGTACCTCTCGTAGGTTCTCATCATAACTATGAGTTTTTCACAGCTGCTGATAGTAGAGTTAGTTGTCGAAAATCAGATAGTACAAGATTCTTCCCTTGCGCTAATCGAACAACATGTCGTTGGTCTGGGTCGTGAATCTTATCAAGTGCGTTATCAAGCTCACGTAATTGTAGTTCCGCCGGAAGCTCTTGGAGCTCAGTGTCTAGCGTGGTGTCAATGTGTAGTTTCTCGTCGTGTTCGACATTAATGCTGAACTGACGATTTCCTTGTGGTGCTACACCAATGAGGTATCGGATATCCTCCTCTAAGTCTGTCCCGTCAGATTGTTGAATCGTTTCAATGTTCATAGCTACATCGCAACTATTACTATTAAACGATTGTTTAATCGCAACTCCACCTCGTTGACCAAGACTTACACGTCTTGTATCCACCATATCTTTCGTAAGTGACATACCTTTTTGGCATGTAGGGTCAGATATTGTTCATGACCTGGTTGTAGCGGTTGGTCTTCAACACCGTCCACATACGGTGATAGTAGCATATCTTCATATCGTTTTACTTCTTCCATGTGGTTCCTCCTATACCCATTGACCGTAGTCTTCGTCGTCCACTGCTTCTTGTGCGAATAATACATCTAATGTATTGCTCAGTGGATTTGTGATTTGTGTGTAGATTTCTTCAACCACGCGACTGACACTTTCTTCATCTTCGAAGGCAGTATTTGTCTGGTCTGTAATGACGGTACCGATTTCTGAGGCTGTTGAATTCACGTATACGCGGTCATAGCCGAGTTCGAACCCTTTCATCGGGTTCGCTTTTTTTCATATTGTAGTGTAATCGTTTGTTCGATATCATCAAACTCTACACGTGATGTGAGTTTCCCTGTGTCTGGGTCGAACTCTTGTTCATACACGAATGGTTCTTCTGTCTCGTACGTGTCACGCACTTGTTCAACCGCACGGTCAAATAGGTCTTTTAATTTGTCTTGCATGTGTCTCCTCCTTACAGTATTGGTTCGTTCATTTCCAAATCATCAATATCCACACTAGGTGGGAGTTGATACCCGTTATCGATGTATTCTTGGATGTTCGTTTTGAAGTCTTCTAGTAGTTCGTCAAAGTTGAGTGTCTCACGCGAGCGGTGAATATGGTCACTTCCGTTTTGGAATGTTGCGAATGCATATGAGAACCGTGAGTCCGCGTTCACTACTTTGAGACTCAATCGGGTTGTTTCATTTGCGAAATACGCCAACATTTCGTCCGACTCGATAATCACATCTGGGGTGTGTGGTAATTGGAAGGCGTCTAAGACGTCCACTCCGATATCTTCCGCATTTAGGTTGTGCATTTTTTGCACGACTTCTGTCATGTTCATGTGTTGTGTCCTCCTATAATTCACGATGATTGTTAGGTATATCACTGACGAGTCCTTCGTTGAGGATTTGAACCTCACGCATCATCATATCGTATACCGCGTCGTCGATTAAACTACCTTCACGTTCTGGGTAGAACTCGACGGGTTGGTTTTCTGTTTTGATGACGACACACCCACCAATTCCACCTTCGAAGGCGTCATATGATGCTATGGTCATTTTTGAGGTCACGCCCTCCAGATTCATATCAAAGATAACCTCATTCGGGTTCTGTGAGATGTACGATTTCATCTCCCAAGCTACGTTTCCAATATCGTTTTTGATATTATCCCACAAATCTTCTGCACCGTCTATAATCATTTGTTGTTTTAGTGTATCCGGCACATCTGTCACGTCCAACTGTTCCGACGCGAAGAGTACATATAGTGTGTCCACTAATCGGTCTTGTAGTTCCTCATCGGTAATCGATTCATCGGGATACGCCGGGATATTGTGCGTAAATCCATCGATATCGCTCACAAACTTATATTCTGTCGTGTTTGTGCGGTCATTAACACCTTTTGCGAGTATTAATTGATGTGGCCGGTCATAGATGCGCACATCCGCACGAATGAGATTTTTCATGTCCCGTAGGTTCGAAGTTTACACGAGTCCTAATAAAATCTTGGTCTGTGTTGTCCGCGTTTGCCTTCTCAACCGCACGTTCAATTAAGTTTCGTAAGTGTTCTTGTGTCATTGGGTTCCTCCTATCTATACATGTCGCGTATATACGCTGCACATTCGTCATCCAAACCATCAAGGTTCAAATCTTCAACTCTGATATCGCGCATAGTCACAGCTGTATTCTTACCTTTGTCGATGGATTTAAACCCATCGTCTAACAATGTACGCATTACTTCGTCGGTATTACGCTTTTCGTAATCTGAAATATCATACAAATTGCGTTTACCATCAAACTTACGCTTGGAGACATCACTCGTACTCGTTACAACATTTGAGCCGCGTAGAGGGCGCCCCTCTAGTTCCAGCTCAGCACTGTTGTACTCTGGCCAAAACTCAAAGTGGAATTTCGTGTCGCAAAGACCACGATTCCATCCGTCAATAACACAGATTTTGTCGTCATATTCCTTTGCTACAGACAAAATATCGATGCGTCGCACCGTGTCATCCGGCGAGGGTTCTGGGTTGGTACTCACCAACTGCTGTAACATCTGTAAATGTATTTTATCATCTAACTCTAAGCGCTCTGATGTGTGGATGTGACAGTTGTTCATTTCTATCGCGTTTAAACGGTCAATAATCCCATCCACATCTCGTAGGAAATCATCCACGCTATCTCTACGCCAACTGTTGTCCGGGTCTACTCCATCATAGTTATTGACAGTTTGTTCCATGACGAACGTTAATCCATTCATGAACGGTTCACGGTCAACTTTGATTTCACAGCGGCACTCAAGTTGGTCACTGTAATCTTCAAATATGAATGTTTCGTGTGGGTTCGCCGCCGTGATGGTCATCGTATGTCCGTTTCCTGAGATGGTGTACTCTAATTGCGGTTCTGGGTCATATGGTGCTTTTTCGTAAATTGTTCGCACGAATCTCAGGTCTAGCACCACCGAAGAAGTCCATATTTTTTTCGGTACATATCTAAACAATGGTAGGAACCCTGGTTCCACGGGCTTGTGAGTCATCCGTTCGGCAATTTCGTGTTCGAACAATAAATCTGAATATCGGATTGGTTTCGGTCTCACTTGTGTTCTCCTTCATAGTTGTTGTCACTACCTATTATATCATACAACCCACTACTTACAAAATACAAAAAGACACCCGTATAGGGTGTCCCTCATGGTTATGCATCTGTTTCTGTTGCACTACGTGCTACTTCTTCAGCGATAAAGTCTACAATCGCAGGGTCTTTCGCTAAGAGTGCTGTTGCCGTACGTGCGTCATCGATGGCGAGTGTCTCCCAGTCGAACTCTTCGTTGATATCCAGTTGCATACTTGCGATACGAGTACCGTTGTAGTATACAGCCACATCACCATCCAATGTTGGTTTCAAGGTGAATCCGCGAACACTGATACCACCATCCTGAGCGTACTTGATACATAACGCTAACGCAGAAATGTGCCAAGTGTTCAGTAAGTCTAATTCGAATTCCTGTGGTTTCGACGCATCATGTAAGTCCTCTTCGCTTGTTGCACCGTGGAAATTACGGTACGCGTTTGGATTGTGTTCACGTTCGTCTCTGGCCATTTGGAACACGTCTTGTTTTTTTCTGTTTCGACTTCCTCTGGTTTTTGGGTACGCATCTTTCATCTTGTTGATGAACGCTACTACTGCCGTTGGGTCATAACCGAAGACATTTTTTTGCCGTTTGTTTGGTGTATGTCTTGGTCAACTCTTCTAGTTCGGGCATGAGTGTACACCTTACTAAGATGTCACGAATCGCACTGGCGTATTGTTGACGTTCCGCTTGTGGATTAGACTTATTCGATAAGAATTGGAGTCTTTCGTGGAGTTCTTGTGCCAACTCCCATAGTTCCACAGTACCTTGGAATTCGGTTTGCACCACACCAGCCGCCGCATTGTATTCATCGAATACCGTGTTCATAATTAAATCCGCTAGTTCCCCTTGTGGGATTTCGATTGGGTTTTCATCACGGATTTGTTCAAACACTTTGGATACTTTCATCGCGATTTGGGCTAGACCAACGAGTTCAGTGACGAATTTCTTCGCGTTGATGGTGTTGGTTGTTGCGGTTGCAATATCCATCGTACTCGTTGTTGGGAGTGTTACGTCTGAATACTTACCAGTTTTTGGTTGTGGCAAGCGTTTGTGTAGCCCAGCAGCCATCGGCACAATACATGGACCTTGGTTTACGATTGGTTCTTCGTTCGAGATGAACGTAATCGAGTTCCCTGGAGCTTTACCCGCTAGGAATAACAGGTTGTTCTCTGTCAGAGCGGTTGTTTCCACCATGGAGTCGGTGTAGTTGTTGGTGCTTTCACCCACCGTGATGATGTCTCCCGGTCTACGTGAGCTACTACGTGAGTTACGGCGCATTTCATGTCGTTTACCAGACAATCGGATGAGTTCTTCTAGGATTGTCTTATCGTTTGATTTCAGGAAGATGGTAATCGCCGAGTTGGCTTTAATGATATCTTCCACGGCTTCACTGTACAGTGAACGCAATTGTTGGAACGATTGTAGTACGAAAATGATACGTAGGTCTTGCCCAAGGGCGATAGAGGCCACCTGGTCAATATCCCGAATCCCCTGCCGTTAGTCAAAAGTACAAATCATTGAAATGAATAACACGATTGACATTCCCATATTGAGCCAAATTTTGCCGAAGCTACTCTCTGTTTGGTATGCTCAGACTTTTCAGGGCGTATGTATTAGAGTGGTTTGGCTTTACGGCTGACCTACCACTGAAACTAAATACCTCTAGTTTCCAGAGTCAATAAAAACAAGTTCGTTAAGTTAGGATATATTGGTCTGTCTTTTGCAATATTCAACGAGGCATTGAAATCTCTATCTATTTTTAACGTGGCAATGATTACAACGGAACACTCTTTGACTGTATGTTAAATCCGCTTTGTAACTGCCACAATTCGAGCACGTCTTACTAGATGGGTAGAACCTATCCACCAACCTGACGGCTATGTGCCTTTCAGTCGCCTTTCTAATAATCTGTTTTCTGATAGCGTAAAAAGAACAATTCACAATATCTTTCACAAGATATTTGTTTTTTTCATCATCCCGATTACATTCAAATCCTCAATTGCGATATATCGCGGTTGTTTCTTGACCAATTCTGAGACAAATTTACGAATATGATTGATACGAATGTTCCTTATTGAACGGTATATCAACTTCATTTGTCTTTCTAGCTTGATGATATTCTTTGTTTTATTGTGTCTGTTGCATTGATTGATTTGGTATTTACGAGACACCTTGCGTTGTAGTCGTTTCAAGCGTTTATTCAAGATACGCATTCGTCTGAATGTCTTGATGTTTGGTACAGTTGTTCCGTCAGAAACGGTCGCTAGTACTGTGACTCCTAAGTCAACGCCAACACCATCCGTATATTCAGGTAAATTCACCGGTTTCACCTCAACGTCTTCCGAGTAAGATAAGTACCAGTACTTCCCGTCGAACGAGATTTTTGGCGTTCTGTTTCGCTCCGGATAAGTCGAAACCATCCCGTACAGAACCGAATCTCACGTCTCCGATGGATGGTATTTGAAGTTTGCCATCATCCTTCAGACAGATACGACTGGGACGCTTCCCGTTGGCGGAAATCGTACATCGTACAGGGAAATTAGGTCGTGTTCGCTCAACACTCCTGAAGTTCAATCGCCCTTTATTTTTCCTCCGGACTCTCTCCAATTCCTTAGAGACATATGCGTAGATGAAAGACTGCTTTGGTTGATAATACCACGACCATTCTTCACTATCTTTGTCGTAATTCTTAGCGACAACAATATTAGCTAGATACATATAGTCCGATTGACTGAGACGATAAATATCCCTGTCGTAACCCTCAGAGTGATAGGTCTTCTTCCCGCGACCCTTCACAATCTCATCGAATTCACCTTTGTTATTGCGCTTGTCGATATCGACTAGAAGGTTCCAGTACTTTCGTGAAACGGTACTATACCACCACGCGAGACGCTCTTGCTCTTTGGTGAGTTTCAGTCTAATCTTCTGACTTCTCATCGCGTGCCACCTTTTCGAGCACAGCTCTATTGATATACGCTGATAAACTGATATCTAATTTATCCGCCATTTCTTGAGCTCTTGCTTTGTCCGCTGGGTAGATTTTTAAATGCTGTGTGAACTTTTGCACCTTTTTTTAGATTTTTGGTCTTCCTGCCATAGTTTTATCTCCTTATTCATTTGATAAAACTATTATACCACACAATTTAATATAATGCAACTGTTTATCGTGTTATTCAATTTTTCAATGTTCAATTTGTACTTTTGACAGTTTCCGTTAGGGCGCAACTCCTAACCGCTAGGTCAATTCCTAGACACTTCCATTACAGAACGTGCGCAGACTATATGTCAATCTGAATCCCTCTAACACAACTTTTGTGAGGTTCAGACCAAATATTTTTTTCTTCCGCCGTTGGCTTGCGGTTTTACTCCCCCATCAGGGGATAGTCGTTAGAGGTTATCCATATCTCTATTGAGACGTAGGACATTCCTACCGAAACTTACCCTTGTTTGTATCGACTTAGCACTAACGTTTTTCTAGCTGTCACGATTTTAATTGCTAGACACTGATTAGGTTTTGTTTCAGCTTTACAACCGTTCGCTGTTGTGTCAGCTACTAGATTGTATCGATATCCTGTTTCTTCTTTCTGCTTTCGCTACCGTCACGCTTGGATTTTTCATTCTACGTTGTGGCAAACAGGCTTTAAGGTAATTCCTCGGTTTAACTTTTTGTAATGATACACACCTCTTGCGAGATATGCAGGGCTTTCTAAGGTCATTTTTACATTTATGTAAACGATTAGTTTACCCTTGGTAACGAATATTACCAAACTCTTCTAGGAGCATCGTTGTACCAACAATTGGTTTACGGTTTGATTTCGTCACGTAAGACATACCGTAAATACCGTTAATAATCTGAGACAAAATCATCAATGGGTGGACTTGATAGTGCCCAAGATGCGGTGGTGTAACAAGCGCTACAGCCTTGACACGTTCGGTGTATGATACGTAATTTGAGACCACAACCGGAGTATCGATTTTTACGAAGGGACTTCGTTGCATATTCCAGTGTCGCCGTTTCGAATGTCGTTGCTTTCACACTTCCGCGGAAGTCGACTTCTTGAATATATCCGTTGCGGACAATTCTGTCACGCGTTACAGGGTCTAGTTTGTGGGAAATCCCATTCACCGAAACGTAACCTTTCGTGAACTTGAAGTAGAACGTTAACGCCACGACATCGTTTGAGACGATTTCGAGTTTCAAGTAGGTTTGGTCATCTTTAAAGATGCCTTTGAAGGCTGCCCAAATCCAGTTGGTTTTTACCAATACGTTCCTCGTGTTCGAAGTCACTACCGTCATAGCGGTCTGTGAAGTTCGCATCGCGGTAACAGCTCCAGCGAGCGAGCTCGCCTTCGAGTTTATATTTACGCATATAACGACTGTCGAACTGAACCGCGAATCGTCTCGGGAATCCCATCGATTTTGGCTCAAACGCATCATCGAGTGAGCCCGATAATAGCGCTGCTGTTGTTGGGTCGTTATAGATAGACAAGTCTGTCAGTAGCGACGCGTACATTCCCCCGATGGTTTGCTTTGCATCCCCAACCGCTTCTAGAGAGTTGTTGGCCGAAATGGCCGCTTGACGCACGGCGTTCACAGGAAGAAGTTTCATCGCGTCGAATGCGAGTTTCATGAAGTCTTTCTCAGACTCAATGATAGCATCCGGACCTTTGTCGATGTTAATAAAGTTAGTGTCTTTCGATTTCATCGAAGACAAGTCCCCAGCAAGTTTGTAAACATTGAATAACGTCAGTACAGAGTACATTTTGTTGATTTCCATGTCCACGATTTCAGGTGGGGTGTTATTGATATATGCCTTATAACGTAAGTATTTCTCACGCGACATATAATGTGAGAATAGTAGGTACACCAGACGGCGGAACATGTTTTTTTCGCCGCGGGCTTCAGATATCCGATATTCTTTATCTTAGCGCGCAACCACTAAGACCCCGGTCATTTCCGGGTCACTCTCATTACGAGACGTGCGGAGACTATGTGTCAATCAACTGTGTGTTGACCAAGGATTTTTTTCTTCTGGCATTGGCTTCCAGCTTTACTCTCCCGTCAGGAGATAGTCGTTTGAGGTGCTCCATATCCTGTTGGACGTAGGAGTTTCCTACCGAAACAAACCCTTTTGATGTGTTGACGTAGCGCCACAGATGTGGTTTTTTTATTTCAGCCGTGCAGACTTGTCTGTATCAACATCCCAAACTTTCTTTCTGCTTTCGCGACCATCACGTTCGGGTTTTCACCCCGCGTTGTGGTAGTTTGGGCTTTGAGGTTCTTCCTCGGTTTAACCCTTGTAATGATACGCACCACTCACGCGGTACGCAGGGCTTTCTGGTTGTCTGAGTATGCAAACCAGCATGTGTTTACCCCTTTTGAATTTTCACTCTCAACGAAGATAATCCCTGCCAACGAGTCCACTTGAGATTGTCCCTCAACATCATTGTTTTGACGGAATTCTTGCAAGGCGTTGATAAGTGGGTTGAATTGGTTGGTTAAGTTTGGATTCAATAGGTTAAATTGAACCACTTCGTATTGTCGTTTTGACAATGAATAGTAGAATTTTGCGAGCAGCTCCCCTTTCGGGTCTGTGAAGATAAGATTCCACTTAACTTTACATCTTGTATATACATCGATAAACGATTGTTCACACACAGGCGCAACCCCGTGTGCAGTCTTACTGTCACCAGCAGACATCCCTTCCTTTCGGATAGGGCCCAGACTATTTGTCAATCTTTTACCTGAACATCAGGCAGTCAGACCAAGCATTTTTCTTCCGGCATTGGCTTCCGGTTTTACTCTCCCGTCAGGAGATAGTCGTTGAAGGTTTCCCATAGTGTCCACCTTAGGGCTTTTCCCTGCTAAACGACCCATTGCGTCGACTCTTAGGACACGCCAAAGCGTGGTTTTATTTCACCATCAGTCATCCGTGGCATTCTTTTGGCTTTCGCAACCGTTCCGTTTGTCCTTTCGAACTCCGTTTTGGTTGTCACGGCTTTAGGGTTCTCTTAGCAATTAACGCTTGTAATAATACCCACCGATTTCTCGGTAAGCACCGCAGAGGATGCCCAGCATCCATTTTAACGGCTCAATGTATGTTTGTCCTTTACCATGTCGATAGGTCATCCTTTGACGTTATCTCCGGATTTTTCCCCGACTCACACCGTGCGTGAGACTTTCACCTCACACGGCGTTCCATCGCCTCTGGTTGAGACGACTACTGGCTATCCCTCAACTAACTTTCATTAGCGTCATCGGTACTGTGCCAGCACTCTCACGGATGTAAATAGTGGTTATGACTTCCCACTAAACGCCAAAGCGTCATCCGCTTTCCACGTTCCAATGAATCTATCTGTGCATCTATCCTTAGGTCGTTTCTGTAAGCCTGTCAGCTGGGATGTGCCTGTAACACACCAAGGAGGTTCGACCGTGGTAAATCTACTAGTCCTCACTGACATGACCCGTACCTTCGAAACTTTGTCAGAGGCGTTGCCTCATTCTAACCATAGATAGGTTATAGAGCCCCGGGAGATGTTCCCGACTTCACCGAGCTTCTAACCTGTGTCTAGCAACACACGCTAGTCGGAGTTTAGACTGAACCCTTCAGGACGTTACGCCGTCATTTGGTTCATCGATTCATTAGTTCTCATAGGTTATATGGTTACAGCTTTTCACTGTAAAACGTGTCGCACACCACGGGTAATCGCAAGTAATATCGTATTCATCGGACGTACTTCCGTGAAATAAATCCCGGCAGGTCGTTGTACCTCTGTCTCTAGCGCGAAGAACTTCGCGTTAATCGCGTCCGCTACCGTGTCGTACGGTTCACGACCAAAGGTTCCGGCACGTCCACCACCTTCAGCTGCTGAGAGCTTGCGGTTATAGTCGTACAGTGTTGGGTTCATCCACGCGCGTTCACTCACGGCAACGTTGGACATGCTGAACAGTACCTGTCCGAATTCTTTTGTCGAACATGTCGCCTTTTTCCCAGACAATCTCTCCGTTTTCGTCACGCTTGACGAATCCATCGACGGACTTGTCGAACGCGGGCATCTCGATTTGCTTAATCCCGATATTGTCGACCATCGCATGCGCAATCAGTGCCGCTGGTGGAGAGTCTTCACCGTCACCGCCGGTTGGGGCTTCGTACCCTAGACCTGCGTCTGGTGCGATATCGAACTCTTGGGTAATCCGTGACATGTCACGCACCTGCGAGTCGTCATCATAAGACTCCATATCGTTGATATGTTCGATATTATTGTTGTACCAAATGGCACGGAGCTTCTTGCGGGTAATCCCTAGGATAATTGGGATTGCGATAAGTGCCATGATTTGCAGCGCCCAAAACGCGCTCACATGGAAGAATCCGATTTCCGGCACTTTATCTGGGTACGCTTTGTGCTTGATGTTGTTCACATTCATGGACAAGAATTGGAACACGATGATAAGTAGTAGCGGTGCCCCTACCCCCAGTGCCAACCACGGGCCTTTCCACATCCATTCGGTTACAGGCTTGTCACGCTTGTCGACCTGGTCTACGGACATCTTCCCGCCGAAGGAACGTGACCGTTGGACGGTGGCCTCAAAGGATGTGTCCTTTTTGTCTAGTGTCACCAGATTTGATGGCACGTATCTTTTCCATCCCGCGCTGGGTATGTTTGGCAACGCTATTTTTTTGATGTCTTCGAATCTCACTCGGCGTCACCTCCGTTTTGGAAGGCTTCCGCTTCGGATTGCACCAACGCATCGTACATCGGTAGTAAGATATCGTTGAGTTTTTTTCTTTTTGGTGTATGCCCCTAATCGCACGCTGACAAGTTGATGCAGTACCCCAAAGGAGGCGCTATCTAACAACTCTGCGTACAACCGGTTCGTTTTGATACTGCTGGTTTGCAAGGTTGCTGTCCAGTAACTTCGCACAAAGATAGATGTGAATTTATCCGTGATATCTAGGGACAACTCATCTAACGGTTGTTTCGTGAATGTCGGTAGCGCAAACAAATCGTTTGCAAGATACGGTAATTCCCGACAGTTAGCACGAATAACTTCGGCCAGTTGCTGTTTCTCAGTCCCACTTGCGAGTTCAAGCAGTGCGACAAAGGACTCATCGATGATGAACGAGACGCCACGCAGCAATCCTGTCGCCATATCCAGGTCAAGGTTATACCCTAACGCTGTCATCTGGTTGAAGATAGCTTCGTCTACGAAGAAGTAACGTTGGTCTTTAACGCGTATCCCAGTGTCTGGGTCGTAAGTTGACGGTCCATACGTTAGGTAGTATTCCATCGTCACGATATCCAGCGGGTGGTGTGCGGATGTTTGACTACGCTCCCGCAGCGTTATAAATAAGTGATGTGGGAGAATATGGTTCCCCACATGATGGATGAATTGTTCCCGAGCGATATATCCATTGAGGGCCGTCACCATACGAATCGGCATGTTCTCAATATTGGAATGTCCGCTGCGATAATTCATCCACGTGCGTGTTGGAACGTTAGTTGCATTGGCCAAATCGGTTAGACTAATAGTCTGTAGATGCTGGGCGATTGCCTGCGGTTCGAACACGGTTAGTGCTGATTGCATGAAATCAATCCTTTCTGTTTAATTGGTTATCCTCAGTATAGCACGGGGATGTGTTATTTGCAATCACTTATTGATAAATTTTTTTAGGATTAGATGTGGCCAGGTGTGAGGATAGAGGTGTTGGACATAGGTTGTGGACGATAGCATTAATGTAAGCGCTTACATAAGGTGCAACGATTTCATACTCCTGGGGTCTGGGTCTTCTGGGAGTATGGTGTATGGTTGTAGGTTTCAATGCAAAAAAACACACCCCGTCTGAGGAGGGTGTGTTTCTTCATATAGAAAGGAGGTGGGCAGATGGCTTGCGTTGTGTGGAAAATTCAGAAAAAAACCACACAGGTAGGTGCGCACCTAGGTGGGAAAAAAAAGAAAACCACCATAGGACTACCGCACAAATGTAATTTCTTATGAACTTAGTATACCACGGGTGCGGTGCAAAAAGTCAAGAGGCTCTATAGGTCGATAAAGTCACCGAGCAGTGAGTTGGTTTCCACGATGATGGGTCCACTCGCATCATCCAGTGGTTTGGATAACTCGCTGGCTTCACGCTGCAGCGCATCTAGACGTTTAGATAAATCCGTTGGGATTGGGTCCTCTTTTGGCGCTGGTTGTGGTTTCGGTTTTGGTGCTGGCTTTGGTTTTGGCGTTGGTTTCAGCACGGCATCCAGATTGACCTTCGCACGTGGTTTTTGGCTCCGGTTTTGGTTGTACGGATATCGCCGGTACGGTTGGTGTCGTCACCCCAAGTTCTAGGTTTGTGGCGCGTTGGCAGAGGTACGATAGTTTGGTGAGGGAAGTCTCACCTGTTCTGAGGGTGAATGCCATCAGAGCCATCGTAATGTTTTTAGGGTTATCTTCTACGAACCGTGCGGCTTTGTCCGTGAGGTTCATCCGCATCGTCACAGGTTCATCGATGATGTCGAAGGGGTGTTGGTCCATTGTCGTCTCCAGCATGCCAAGTACGGCAAACGGACTGAGATGATGGACGTCACACAAATCGACGAGGGATTCAAGGTATAGGTTCCAGAGTACTGTGAACGGTGCGTTCTGTTCGATGATGGTGTTGAAGGCACCGAGTTGTTTCGCGTAAGTTGCTTGTAATCTCAATTCAAATATCTCCTTTCGTTCTGGAGTGTGTGGGGTACCACGATGAACCAGGCGTTACCATAAGTAACCAGATGTTACCAGAGTTTACCATAGGTCACCACGGGTCACCAGTATTCACCAGTAGTAACCAGACGTTACCATGACTCACCATTATTTACCAGAACTAACCATAGTTTACCATAAGTTACCAGAAATGTCCATAGGCGCATGTGGTGTGGTTGATTTTGGAGATATATTATAGGGATATGTGTGAGGGATATATTGTGGGGATATGTATTGGGATATGTTGTAGAGATATGTCGCAGGTATATGTCGCGGGCATACGTTGTAGACATACGTTGCAGGTATACGTTGGTTGCATCGGCAGTGGGTGTATGCCATATTGCAGGGATATGTGGTAGGGATACGTTGTAGGCATACGATGGTGACATGCGTTGGTCGCATCGGATACCGCAGGTATACGTTGGTTACATCGGGCGTGGGTGTACGGCGGTGCGCGTAATGTCGGTAGGTGTGCGGGGTGACGGGGTGTGTCAAGAGCATAAGAGCGTTCCCATGACCAACCTCGGATTATCCCTTTCATATCTAGTTGTTATGTATGTGTACATTATAGCATAAAACGACACTCAATTTCAACTCGCGTGAACGGATACACCGAATTACCTGTTGTGTTTCACCCCATTTGGTGGTACAATAGAATCATCAACAAACAAAGGAGATACCAATGGAAAAAAATTACTTATCATTTGCGAGAAGAGTTCCGCAGCACGTAACTTTGAGGCCGCACTCGGTGGTCGCACAGGTACGTTCGAAGGCGACGAATACAAGATTGTAGCGTTAGCCGGTCACGTTGTGGGATTTGCACGCGAACCATATGAACAAGCCTATCCAAACGAAGCTGAGACGATTGGTAAGTTCTCAAAAGTGGATACTATCCCGTGGAGAATCGACCAATTCAACTTCAAGAAATACACAATTAGTCCAGACACTCGTGCTGAAAATCCAGAGGACGGTTTCTATTACAAATTGGTAATGAACGTCAAAGCAGGATTGCAACAAGGATACATCCCTGTCATCGCAACCGACATGGACACCTACGGAGAGGGTGACTTACTCGCTCACGAGGTACTTCAGTTCTGCGGTTACACTGGTAAAATTTATCGTGAGTACCACGAGTCTGAAACACCTAGAGCTATCCGTAAAGCATTGTCTGAGAAAAAAAGGTTGTTGACATCAATGACCCAGCATACGTCACTGGATACGCACGTAGTGTATGTGACTACATGACAATGCAGTATACTCGATTAGGAACTGCTAAGTTACGTGAAGCGGGTTACAAGTCGCCAATCATCCCAGCTGGGCCACTAAAGAGTAACATCATCCGTATCGTCGGAGACCAGTGGGTCGCTATCAATAACTACACACCAAGTTCTGAGTTTGAATCACGTTACAAACTAGGCAAACTCACGTTGACATCGAAAGAGGCTCCACGCTACAAAACCAAAGAGGAATGGACACCAGGCAACTTGCCAACACACGCTACCGTGAAGTTGGTTAAACAAGTTCCCGGTTCAACACCACCACCTAAACCATTCACACTAACAACGCTACAAATCGCAGCGGAACCAAAAAGGGTTATCGGGGGCGGACGTTGAGAAACTCTCTCAAAAAAATTATACGACGCAGGTATCATCAGTTACCCACGTACAGAAGAGTTCACCATCAAACCTGAGGAGTTCGAAGAAACCCTACTATACATCGACAAAGTGTTAGACCTGCTGGGATTACCTAAGGCAGCGTTCTCACACCGCACACCACGTAAAACACACGTTAGTCCTGACGGTTCTCACGGGGCGTTACGTCCAACAGAGAACACACCGTTCGACTTAACGGCGTTAGACGCACAATACGGTGATGGAGCATCTATCTTATACCGATTAGTATCTGAACGCTTCCTAATGATGTTCCTAGAAGATACTGAGTGGGTTCGCCACGAGTATGCGACTGTCGAACCAGACCCAGTGTTCAAGGGTTCTATCAAGGTTATCACTAAAGAGGGTGTTACGGACCCCGACGCTGAACCAGAGGATATCGGAACATTCGCTGACCTACCTGACTTATCGCAAAAAGCTGAGTTGTACGCTCACGAAGTGAAATCGGTAGCACCACGTAAAGTGACTGAGGCGTTCATCATGAGCCAATTACTCAAATTCAGTATCGGTACTGAGGCAACACGTTTACCAACCTTAAACACATTGCTTCGCGGTCAATCTGCACCATTCGAGAAGAAGAAAAAACTCATCTACTTAACACCTTACGGTGAAGTTGGATACATTGTTGCTAAAGCGATGTACATCGCAACTGCAGAGGGCTTCAACGAAATGCGTAAACTCACATTACAATCGCAAAAAGGTGTGCCTGTTGAAACTATCATCAATCAAATCTATGCAATTATCGAGAAAGACTTACGCAGTCTCAAACAGACAACACTAGACGTGTCTGGAATCTCAATCCCGAAAGCAACACCACAAGTGTCTGGCACGTACGTGAACGGTGAGACTATCACCATTTACAGCGAATTCTGGGGTGAGAAACTCACGCAGGATGAGTTGGATAAATTGTTCGCTGGTGAATCGATTACCACTTATCGTCCCGATATGCCAAATGGCCCAGCATACTTCACAGGTAAGTTGGAACCAGAAGTCAAGGACGGACGCACGTACTACAAACTCAAAGGTACATGGAAAGCGGATAAGTCTAAAACACACTACTCTGGTACGTTCGAGGGTAAACCTGTCGAAATCAAACGCACATGGGGTGAATACATTCTCTGAATTAGAGTTACAACAACTCTTAGAAGGTAATACCATCACCATCCAGTACAAAGGTCGACCACTTCAAGGAAAGTTGGAATATCAAGAACGCAAACTCGACGGTAAACTTGTCAAGTGGTTAGGGTTCAAATCCATCATGCAAGAACGTGAGGGTTACGTGACTGGAATGTTCAACGGTCAAGAACGTCAAATCAAGTCCTCATACGCGGGTCATACGTTCACACAGGAAGAGCTAGATATCCTATTCGGTGGTGGTAATGTCACTATCGAAATCACCAACAAAAAAGGTGAGCGTCAAAAAGTATCATGCAAACTCGGCATGAACTCATTCCAAAAAGGCAAAGACACTATCCGTTATTTCGGAGTCATTGCAACATTCTAATTCACATCATTGGCGAGGTCCTTGGACTTCGCCTTTTTTTGCGCACAAAAAAAGATAACACCGTCAGGCATTATCTTTGTCTGTCTTGATATTTCGCAGCTGATTGTGAGCGTTCATAATCAGTCGCATATTGTGTACGTTCACGCATATCATGTGCGAATGCGTCCATATTGGCTTGCTCCGCTGCAATCTTATCAGCGTGTGTCAATCGACCACCCATACCTTTGATTGCTGCTAGTATCATCGCAACACCCGCATTGGTTGAATCTAATTTCTCAATCAACTCATTGTCATTTTCAATCGTAATGGTTGGTGCTGTACTACCGACCGTGAAGTTTGCTGCGAAGGCTTTCGCAGTTAGTCGCAACTTCTCTGGGTATATGGTGTCTATAATCATCACCTGTTCACCATAGGATAGGTGGAGTAACATCAAACTCATAATGGCCCAATTCCCTGAGTTCAACGCTTCAGCGTCGAAGTACTTAATCTTATGAATCTTCCCATCGTGAATGATGTCTTTCGTCGCAGGGTTTGTGAGGCTATCCATTTTCGATTTGATAATCATTTGAGCAACCACACGAGGTTTCTGGTTCGTGTTCGCATCCACTACCATGCCGATTTGTGGTGTCACCACGTTCGGTTGTAAGTGCTCTACAAGCGCGTTGAGGTCTAGTCCGTTGAATTCACTCATTGCACGACCCCCTATTGTACTTTATCCGCAATGTCGTTAACCTTGTCGGCTAATGCGTTTGTAGCGTTTGTTTGGTTCATTACCGCTACTAAGACTTGGTTCATACGGTCGAGTACTAAGTCTGGTTCCGCATACGAACCATCAGCACGGTCTACATAGTTACGAATCGCGTCTACGATAATGTCGTTCATTGCCATGTTTTTGTCGATTGCGATTTCTTTGATACGACGTTTTAAACGCACAGGAATCTTCACGTGTGTGCGGTCACGTTGTTCTTTGGCTACCATTGGAGTGCCCCTTTCAATTATGTGTTCGTATCCTTATTATATCATTCATGTCGCGGATTTACAAGGTGTATTATTTTTGTTACATTTGCGTTACGGGAACGGTTTGCTCTTGTTTTTTTACCAGTTTTTATGTGGTATACTATGTGTATCGAATGACAAAAAGGAGAACTATGTATGAAATTAGACTTATCAAATCTATCCAAAGTCCAACGCCAGTCGGTGACTGATGAGGACATGAAGGATTTCCCATTAGAAGAATTAGACCAAATCACAGACGTAAAGGAGCCTGTTGTCGCAGATACTGAAGACGTTATTGACATGTCGGGTATCAAGACCGAAGTTGTAGACGTATTCCAAGACGCAGAAGAACGAGTGGAAGACGTTGTTAAACAAAGCTGGTTCACGAAAACGTGGCGCGGAGTTGCTATGTGGACATGGTTGTTAATCATCGCAGTATGTATCGCAGCTATCGCATTCATCTTTGCTCTAGCACCAAAAGGTGACGCAAATGCCGAAACCACAACGACAGGTGTTGTTGAAACAGAGCCACAAACATCCCTAGTATACAATGAGAAACTCTCACAAGCTGCAACAGAGGTCAGCGAATCACCAGAAGAAGCTGCTAAACAAGATTTAATCAAACAAGCATCTGTTTCTGGGTTACCATTCAGCGTTGCTGTTGGGCAAATCGGGGGTAACTACCTTCTAGGAGCTACAACATACTACCCAAACAACCCTAGCAAGTCGTATATCGACTACACTATCGTTGCACCATCATCAGAGTCAGAGGCTTTAGCAACCGACAAAGTGAAGGAAATCGAAAAGAAACTCACAGCAAACCTACCAAACATTGGTGACATCATCAAAGTCAAAGACGCATCTAAAGTGTCTGTAAAAAAACGTTTGAACACTCAGGTTCATACACAACCATCATCTTCTACGACGGTAAGCCATTCGCATACGCTGTCACAGGTGATGACGGTCACTCATTAACACACGTAACATCTTACTACGTATCAAACGTAGCTGACCTATAATAACTCCTTTGGCACCCGCAAGGGTGCTTTTTTAATGGCGTAAATACGCAAAAAGACGCTCGTATGAGCGTCTTTTATATTAGCGTTGGAATGGGTTGTTTGCTTCGATAGAGCTATGGAATGCGCTCATATCAATTTCTGGTGCAGGTTCTGCTGGTTGTTGGAATTGTTCGTCGGTCATGATTTCTTTCAATCTACGACCACGATTACGTTCCCACGCACCTGTTGGTTTCAAACCATCTTCAAACGATAGGTCTAACGATGGTAATTCGTCGATTTCACTATTGTAGTTTTTCTACAGGTGTCAAGTCGTCTACCAACCCCACAGGGTCTGAAAACGGGTTAATCCCTTGTGGGATATCTTCTACGACAGGTACATCACCAGGAATCACATGATGAGGCGGTTCAACCATATCCGGCATCGGTACTGGGCCTTGAGCCATGTTTACGTTGACATGTGAGTCTTGATGTGGCGCCACATCATCCATGTGTATATATGCCATTGGGTCTGGACCGAAGTCGATGTTACCCGTGTGCATATCCATCATCGGTTCCATACTGTCCATAGCGTTCATCGCTTGTCGTGTCGACCAGTCGACTGGTTGATTTCTGTCGAATGGCGCATCCTCTGGGATATCCATACGCGCATGGTTATTCTTGTTGCGTGGATTTTTTTGTATCCTCTGTTTGGTTGATTTTTGGTAGTCTTTACCGTACGACTTTTTGAATTGTTTCTTGTTTTGTTTGCGTTGTTTTGGTTCTTGTGGCGTAACGCCATTGTACGCATCTAATGCGGATTTCATCAGCGTCACGCTGTCGTGGTAGCGACGGATATTTTCACCGTCACCTTTCTCCATCGCGTTATCTAATTGCTCTTGTGCGAACTCAATTGACGCTTCTAGCATTGATGAATACGCTGTTTGTGGCTTTTTGTTTGGGATGAACGCAGCTTCTAACTCTGATAGGCGTTGTTTGTCCATCGCGATATTCGCTTTTAACGCTTTGGCTTCGTCCACTTGGTTCATAATGTCTTCCATACGGTCAGACAATAGTGGTTTTGTCATTTGGCGATAGTTACGAAGTGCTTCGTACCCACCGGTAAATGAGAAGAAGTCCATACGTAATTCCACTTCTTGTGCGAGTTCAGCTACAGACTCTGAACCTGTTAAGATTTGTCGGAATTCATAAGTGTTTCCAACATAGTAGTATAACTCTGCGAAGGCTTGCTCCTCTGGTGTTAATTCCATCACGGGCTTACGTTTTGGTTTGCGTGCGCCACGGAAATCTTGCACCTTGTCGATAATATCGTCTGCGATTTGTGAGTGTGACTCTACAATCGCATGTCCGATACGTTTAGCCGTCCCGACGAGTGTTGGTTCACCCTCTTCGCTACGTTTTGCTTGAGATTGGTTGTATGCTTTTGCTTCGTTGACTATTTTGTCGATAAGACTAGGCATGAGACACCTGCTTTCTGCTAAGATTGTTAATTCTATTGTACCACAGAATCGTCCGTTTTCGTAACGCCGTGGTTAGTCATACTGTTCGTGTTGTTCGTTTAGTTCACGTTGGAATCGTGCGTATAGAGCATCCTGCTCTTCCTTTTCGAGACGTTGTTTTTTTCGTCTTCTTCTGCACGTTGTTTGTCGAGTGTGTACTGTAATAATTCCAGATACGTGTCGATATATGGCATCGATGGAGCATCTTGTTCGCGTAATCGTGGTGTTGCATCTTTCTTCACGTTTGTGACTTCAAGTTGACTTGGTGTTGGTGCGAGAATTGGTTGTGTTCTGGTGAGTTCACGGTCAATATTGTGAGCAAGTTGGTTCAGAGAACTTTCCTTGATGACACCGCGCTCTTCCTTACCGTGTTTGCGTCCGATTTCGTCACCATCTTCGTACAGCACGGCATGCACATGCAGATGTGTGGTATCGTGCTGGATTGCAGCAATCATTTTTTTCCATCCACGTATTTGTCGTTGTCCAATAGACCGTAAAACCCTTGTCTAATTGCGTGACGCAAGCGTACGTCATCATAGTGACCTGCGTAATCTCCGCGTCGCACAATCTCAGCGGTTGGGTCTACGACCTTTTGTTCCACGAGATAGTCTGGGTCGAACGAAATCACCATTTGTTGGATTGCTCGTTTACCACCTTGATGTAACTCTTCTACATGTTCGGCGATATCCAGGGTCTCTTGACGTGTCAATGCGGTTTTTATCTAGTGTAAATGACACCCCATCGCCTTGCACAGGTACGTGCATTGGCGAGGGGATATACGACGCACTAGGGCTAGTCGCATCGGGTCTAGAAACATAATCGGTGATAAATCCACCGACATGCTTCCCACGCGAACCATTGATATTAAATTGGGATTTCACGACGATGTTTCTGTTACGTTTTACACTCATTCCGCTTTCCCCGCCTCAATAGCTCTCGCTAGTAATTTAACAATACCTTCGACAAGCATTGCCTCGGACTTGAATGTACCACTAGCCCTCACGAGTACGTTTAGCAACATGTTATACGTGTCTGACGGCACCCCTAGGTTCAAGATTGCAAATCGTTCAACGTCGTTAGCCGTGTGGAACATGTCCAATTCCCACTGTTCCATGAGCTTACGAGAGCGTTCCTTACGAATCACATCCATATTTGGTGTCTTTGGTTGTTCCTGTTCATCTGGCTCCACGTCAGCAGGTTCTTCTTGTGTATCGACATCTGGTTCGTCCACCGCATAGTCATCGTCTGGATATTCCGCATCATCGTCTGGATATGTGTCTTCCATATACTCTGGATATGCCTCTGGGTATTCTTCTGGGTACTCACCCATATACTCATCTGGATACTCTGGGTCTGGGTAGTCAGCTTCAGGTGCATCCCCATAATCTAACGTTTCTGACTCTGGCTCATAGTCATCCGCATCATCCGTAGACTCTGATTTCGGTTCTTCCTTCACGAGCAACGCGTCTGCGAGTTCTTGGAAATCACCAAACGAGTATTCAATCTTGAACGGACGTTTACGTCGAGCAGTCATTGCGTGGATATTGTCCGCGGATGTTAATGCTACCATCATTTTCTCGAGTGTCTCTTCAGATACATCTAGAACTTTATATGGTGGTAGATATTCTGACGCAAGATACGCTAATGTTCCGCGTCGAATTGGTTCAAATTCAAACTTATCGTTGAGCACACGCACCTTTTCCACTTCGACGGTATCGAATTGGTAAGTCGCATCGCCAAGCACCTCTACTGTTGGGAATAGAATCACTTCTTGCGATGTTACATATGCTAAGATATGTTGTTTACTCACAGCGATTTGCACCAACCCAGGTAGTGGTTTGTCATCTACGGTTAATCGAAACCCATAGATAGTCTTATCATCGCGCAAAAATGCGACCGTCTCATCCATCATCAATCGTCTGAACAATGCATCTGGTATTGATGGGTATAGTAGTGCAAATTGTTGTTTAGTTGTTACCATCGTTACCCTCCCCGATTGCATCCATCATTTCAGCGATGAATGATTTTTGATTTGATTTTTCTACATGGTAAATCATGTGGATTTTTGGATACATACGGGCACCGTTCTCAGCTTCACCCATGTTTAGACCGTCGAATCTCGGCTTAAAAAGACCCGTCCGCAACATCATCATGAACAACCATCAACGCTTCGTATAGTTCGCTTTCAGGTTCCACACCCACCATTTCAAGTGTGACATGCACTAAACTTTCATAGTTGAAGTTTGGCTCCATTTCTTTATAAATACGAGCAACAACGTCCTTGTTTCGGAATTTGTTGTTTTCACGTTTCACGTGCTTAACAAGGTTACGTACATGCGTATCGTCACTAAATGTCGAGAAAATCACTTTTTAATTCCATTATTTGTCCCCTTTCTCTGATTGTGGCGTTTCCATACTACCTAATATAGCTGACTTCACGAATGAACCAACCATTCGACTATCCTTACTCACGTCACGATTATCTCCCAGCACGAAGTAGGTATCTTCTGGCACAATGATAGCATATGATTGTGTGCGGTATGTTGCCGTTAATTCATCTACTAAATATGGTTCATCGTATTTGACATTATTGATGTATAATACACCGTTTTCCACTACGATAGAATCACCAGGCAAACCAATCACGCGTTTGATGATTTGTTTGGTTTCGCCACCCTCTGTCAATCGTTCCTTGAGGACTACGATATCGAACCTGTGAACCTCTCTATGCTTGTTCACTAATACGAATTGGCCGTCTTTCAATGTGTTGTCCATGCTGCGACCACTGACACGCACTATTGCGAACATCCAGTTGAACGTGATTATGGCTACAAACAGTAGCACAATCAACCCATACCAAATTCGGTTATCTGGTTCGTACTTATCCACAGGGGTTACGTCTGTCTGGACACCACCGAGCGACTCGCTCAGCATATCGCGCATTACTTCTATTTTCATGTGTCTAATAGCTCCTATTCATTGATTTACGTTACTTCAATCATACCACATGGTGGTGCGATTTACAAGGTCGAGCACAACAAAAGGACTAGAATCTTTCTAGTCCTTCGATGATTTATTCATGGAATCCAGCTTTGTCTGGGTCGAATTGTTTATCTGACACAGCTGAACCTGTTGGGTTGAATCCTTTGATGTTTTCTAGCTGGATTTGTGTATCGAACTTACGGTAGTTACCCGCGAACGCCACAGTATTCCCTGTTCTCATCTGTCATGTCGAACGCAAATTGGAGCACGTTGTTATGTTCGCTATTTGTCACGACAATTGATGATGGGTTTAAGGTATATTTACCTTGAACGATGTGTTTCAGCATATTCACATACGTCACGTCCATGTAGCGTGAGTGGTGTGCGTATGCATCACCTTTGAAACCTTCTTGTGCGAATTTCAGCATAGACTCAATAGCTTCACTGACAGTTTTAGCGTCTTCTTCTGTCGCAACATCTGTCGGTCTCTCTAGTGTATCTTTAGCATCTTCAATAGCTTTTGCGCTTGTTGATGTTTCATTAGCGACTGTAGTTGTTTCAACCGTTGTAACTGGTACAGCCGTTGTTTGTTCGACAGTTGTTTGTTCGACTGGTTTCTCTTCTGATTTTTGGCCAGAATAGCAATGCTATGACTGCGATAGCAATGACGAAGGCACCAACGGCAGCGAATATGCTTGTTGGATTGACGCGTTTTTGGTTGCTCTGTCTCTAGAACGTCTGTCGCATCATCCATTGGTGTTTCAATTGGTTCGTCTGTTATTTTCAGTTTCATGTTGCCCTCCTATAGTGTTTTGGCAGTTTTCTTCATTGTATAACCTGCACTTGATGGGTTATAAAACACGAAGTTATTTTCCCACTGTGATTTGTCAATGATGCGGTAGTCCCATGAGAATGACTCGTTATTCAACGCCCCAGAAACGCCTGGCATATTTTGTTCGATGACTAACATTTTACCATCGTCGAACACATGTGACACAACACCTGTGTGTCCGTGTACTGGGTCGTGGTTCGCGTCTCTCACTGAGAATACGTCCCCCGCTTCTGGGGTACTCTTAGTGCTTCCACCAAATTTCGCAGCCCAGTTGGCAGCTACGTCACCACCGTCACCCAACGCTTGCACAGGACCTTTTCCGTCCTTCTCCCACAATTGATACATTAAACTTGCTGTCAAATCTGTACATTGGTTTCCGACATACGCACTCACGTGCCATCCACCTTCACCACCGAATTGTCCAGCATGGTATTTCATACCAAGTGACTCTGGGTTCAATGCGTATGGTTTTAGGTCAGCTGGTAGCTGGTTGAACGACCACTTAGACCATCCTGGGTACGATGTTTTACCACCTTTACCACCCCACGGAGACCCACCGGCAACAGTTGATGCGCGGCTACATTTGTCTTTTGTTGTTGTGCTAGATGGTGAGTTTGCCGGGTTATCTTTGCTTGCGCTTGCACCATAGTGTGCTTCGAATTTTGCTTCGTCAAACGGTACTTTGTCTGCACCGAAGGCTTCGATAGCTTTCTTGGCGTCAGCAATCTTACGTTCGTTCTTGATGTACGCTGGGTTACCGCGTTCGTATGCATTCCACGCAAGTACGTCTTCCGCACTCTTCGTTTGTGCATACTCTTTGAAGGACATCTTCTTACCTGTTAAGTCGTGGTCTGGGTTCCAGTCACCAGCCGCTAACTGTTTGATTGCAAATTCAGTAATCGCATGTGCGTCTTCCCATTTGTCATCCCCTAGAGGTGCATAGTCAGTATATGGTGTGTATTGGTAAATACCCCCGCCACCAACAGAGTATCCAGGCCCTGACGGAATTGGAACAGCTCCGTACTTGATGGAGTCTTTCTTAATATCTCCTGAGTAGTGCCCCTCAGCGCGCCCAACTATGTCGAACGAACCTTCTGAGTTTACCCATCCAACGGCATTGGCCGCTGCTGGACCAGAAAATCCTGACGCTACGAAAGCATCGTATACCGTTTTTAGCGTTGTTGTACGCTGTTGTCCCTGGTGTTGTCCAGTCAGCATCAGCAGCGGCGCCAGATGATGTTGTACCGCTGGTACTACCAGAATTTCCACCACCAGCATCGGGTGGACACGAATCCATCAGTAAGACCGTTTTCTGACCGGATGTCGCACCACCTTGACCAGAACCCTTGTACACGTCTGCCGTTGTCTGGTTGTCTGTCAATTTACTAGTGTCAATCTTACTAACGGCGCTGTTACCATAAGTCACCAACAAGATGAATAGTACCAATCCGGTAATCCACCCCGCAGGTGAACTCACAATAAACGTGAAGAACTTCTTACCGGCAGCTTTCATTGCTTGCATCGCGCGCTTAGACGCCTGCTCTTTGGCTTTGTCCGCGACCGTATTCGATTGCGTTTCAGGCTCTAACCCGACCGCATTACGCGCTTTGTTTTTTTCACCGCATCTTTTTGCGGATTGTTTCCCTTTTGGATAGCGTTATCGCGGGCACGACCCGCAGCATCCTTTAATTTGTCAAATGCTCCCAAACGTTACTCCCCCTTGAATGTAATTTGTGCAGGGTACGAACCCTGTTGTGGTTTGCGATACGTGATAATTTTTTTGTAGCGCCTTGTTCTTCGATGAGTCGTGTGATTTGTGCAATGTGTTGTTTACGACGTGTTTCATCGTGCCAACCGAGCGATTTTTGGAATCACGAATTGTGAGAAGTCCAATGTCACCATCTTACCAAATTTCGCTTGCATACGAGCTTCTAGCCACGCTTTGAATTTCTCTGTTTCGATGAGTGGTACGCAAGACTCAACCACGAGGTCACCAGACAATTGGTCTTGGACCCCAGGGTCACGCCCTTTCAATCGTCCATCTACGTATGTGAAGATTGGGTTGATATCGTCCACGTGTAGCATATGGTCTGCAATCGATGCGAATACCAATCGACGTAGCGTACGCTTCACTTCACGAGCCCCTTGCGAGCCTTTTTGCAGATGTTTGGTTTACAACCAACGTAAACACATCTTCGTCCGCTACAATTCTACGCGTATTTGTTTGCATATTTTCGAATTGTTTTTGCGCTTCGATTTGTGCAATCTTACGTTCGATAACCGCTGGTAATTTATTGAACAGTACAAGCTCATCGATACGGCCTAAGTTCGCACTCGAGAATGTTGGGTCATTTTCTAGTGCCTTAATCATTTCGTTACGGTCTAATGCTTTGGTAGAGTCGTTCTTCTTAGCATCTAAGATGACGTTACCACCAGCGTTAGTTGTCATGATAATAATATTTCCAGCGAAACTCACGACACGTCCACCTTCGGCACCTGTTTGTAGTTGCCCATCATCGGTTACAGACAGCATCGTATTCATAACTTCATTGATAGACTTGTCAATTTCGTCGATGAGGATAATTGAGTTAGGTTTCGACCACGCCATGTACGACAACAGATTTACGAAACTTTGTACTTGGTCTACTGATGTGAAAATTGATAGGTCAATTCGTTGTAGTGGGATTTGTAACTCTTCTGAGATAATTTTAACCATCTCTGTCTTACCAACCCCTGACGGCCCCATGAACATCATTGAGAGTAACGGTTTCGTAGGGTCTGTGAACCCAGCCTTACTTGTACCTAACGCACGACAAACCATGTCTATTGGTTCTTGTTGCCCCATAAGGCTGTCTTCCAATCGAGTACGTAGTCGACGCAAGTCAACGTGGTGGTCGATATCTATGTGGAATTTACGCATCACTACGCGATGTAACACGTGGTGGTTGAACCATTTACCGTTCTTAGCTGGAACGCCACCCACAGGCCCGTATTCGCGATGTAATCGACCGTCACGCATGTATTCGCGTGTGGTAATTGCACCGACCATATCGAGTAGTAAATCGATAGACGCACGTGGTTGTGCATTCATTGGTAGGTATTGTTTTGCTGTTTCGTAGATTTCGTCACAGATACCTTCTTCCGCGTATTCGTCCACACCATATTGTCGTAATCGTGATTTCAATACTTGAATGACCACACCTCGTGAGGGCTCATCCAAGTTCATTCTGAGCACACGTTGGTCTAATGGTGGGTTTGGTACAACCCATTTCTCATATTCCTTCAGTGTTGTTGCCCCGATAATACGGAAACCTTCAGTTGCTGATTTCTCTAACACCGGTTTAAAGGCTTCTACAACTACTTCTGATAATTGTGCTAATCGGTGGAATTCATCGATGAATAACACCACAATCACATCGTTATCTTTGAGTATTGTGCAGCCTCAGCTGCAACTTTCTCTAGGTTTTGCGCCATCTCAATATCCATTGAGGTATCTTTATTGATGACAAGCGCCTCTAGGTTCAATGCAATGATTAAATAATCGTCTGAGTCGACGTATGCGAACTTCTGAATAAATGTTGTCTTACCCACACCAGGGTCACCGATGAGGACGACGTTAGCTTTCTCTGGGTTTCGAATCGCTTCGCGCAATTCAGTCGTATCACGCCCGATGATTTCACTTTCAGGTTTGCGAATCAACTTACCCGCAACAGCGAGCGTTGGATATGCACCTGAACGTAATTTCTTTTCATGCGTGAGAATTTCTATATGTGTCATGCGTACTTTTTTTCTCCTTTGTACAGAATCTCAACATCATTATAGCATACACACCCTATAAAAGTCCATGCCCAAATAATGATTGACAGGTTGCATTCGTTATGTTACATTTATGTTACGAATGGGTGCCACACCATTCTCACGGTTGATAGTATCGACTGGTATTCAGTTTCGCGTACATGGTGGCAATCTCCTTTCAGGACTTCACCTTTGGGTGGAGTCTTTTTTTGTTGCATAGAAAAAAAGACCCGTCATTTCTGACAGGTCTTTTGAATAATGGAGATATTATTCTTTGATTTTTAGCGACATAACGTCCGTCTACTAATTCCACAGAGATGACATCTTCAGCTTTTTACGCCTTGCGCGTTCAGCGCTTTACGAACGCCGTCTTCTGATTTGATTGAGTAGAACACAATTGTCGACACAGAACCTTTTTCAGGTGCTTTTTGGAGCCTCTGCGAGAGCGCTTTTTTTGGAGCTTCTGCTTTAGGTTGTTCTGGTTTTTACTTCAGGAGTTGCAACAATGTTACCACCCTCAACGTATTTCACCACGAAACGACCTTCTTCGTTTTTTTCTCAACGCTCTTGATTTCAGTAGCGCCAGCTTTTGTTACAAACGCACGGGCATCTGCTTCAGTTTTTCACAGATGACGTGTAAATCACCATCGTTGTTAATGGTTGTGTTGGTTGAGCTGGTTGTTCTGGTTGCGCTGATAGAGATAACTTCGCCAAGATGTTCTTGATAGCTTCATAGTGGTTAGCAATCTTCGTATCTTGAGCTTTGTCGTTTTCTTCTACTTTCATTACACGAACAGATAAGTTGTTGATTGCTGTGGCATTCTTCAACACGTCTTTAATCACTTTTGTGAATGCGTCGGTTGTTTCATCTTCGACACGTTTGATTTCGTCAGCGTTTTTCTTCACTTTACCTTCAAGGTCTTTGATTGAATCTGAAACGTTCGATAATGGGTTTAGACGAGAGTTTGTTGTTACAGTTGTTGACTCGAATTCATACCCGTGTAATACTTCGTACGCAGTGTTTGTGACACCTTGTTCGTTCTTAACGCGTGTTGCGTGGAAGAATGTATCCACTGAGAAGTTTGTTTTTCTCGAAGTCGATTTGGTCGATGAAGTCTGGGTCTAGTGTCACGTCTACACGAGAGATTCCGTCGCCTTGGCGTGTAATCACTTGTGATGCGAAACGAGTTAATTCAGTTCCGGCTTTCATCACACCACCGTTACGTTTGTAGCGGTTGTACATTGCAGTTCCTTCTTTGAATTGAATGTCGTTTGACGCGAATTGTTGGAAGAATCCATCATAACGGTCAGCAGCATGGAATGTGTCATGAACAGCATATCCACGTTCACCTTCGAATACTGTGTTGCTTGGTACTTCTGAACCTCGAACACGGTACACAACAGTTGTTCCAACTTCGACAGCTGATTGCGGGTTGTTCTTGATGTCTAATGACGCTAAGTCACCAACAGAGACAACGGCATCTTTACGTGGGTTAATGTTTGGAATTGAGTTTTTCTGTTGGTTTTTGCAACAGCTTCGTTTCCAAAGTCACGTTGGAATGCTTGGTTTGAGTAAGTTCCACCATAGCCGTTCTCACCTTTAACCGCTAATGTTTTTCATCTTGAATAGGACTTGTAATGATTTTTCCGCCTTCAACATATTGTTTGTAGAAGTCACCATCATATTTGTTGTATTCAACCGTTAATGTTTTTAGTCCACTTTCTTCGCCAGATGCCAATGTTAAGCCTTCGATAGCTTTGCCATCGTTATCAACGAATTGTCCACCAGCCACCGGAGCTTTACCGATGATATTTGTTCCGTCGTATAACACAACGTCTTCAACCGGTTCTAATTTGCTTGCGTCGTACTTATCGATTAACTGTAAGCCTTTTGCTTGCATTTCACGGTCGATGTTCACACCTTTGTATTGGTCGAAGTCCCATGTCACTAAGTAACGGTTCACTGTTCCAGGGAATACCATACGTCCGTCGATGTTTGTCATGTTTTCACCAACGTGGTTGTGTTTCTCTGGAGTTGCGCTATCTGTACGGATAGTGATGTTATCACTTTCCACATAGTATTCGTTGTTCACGATGATTTCTGTGCGGAATTGGTATGTTTTGTCCGCTTCCGGTAATGTGAATCGAACGGCTGGAGTTTCTAATTTGAACTCAGATTTCATGCCGCCAGTACCAACAGCTTGGTCGCGGTTGATTTCTACTAAGTATTTAGGTTTAGCAGTGAATGTTAAGCTATTTTTCAGCTTCGTTGAACTCAACGTTGTATTTGTCTGTAGATTGTTTTAATGAATCCTCAACAGTAACACCTTCTGGAATATATACCTTGTAGTATACGTTTTGAACTTTATCATAACGTCCAGCTGGTAATACGTTTGATTTATTAGACACACCAACAGTTTGACCTTTTAAGGCTTGAACTACTTTTTTTACCTCCGGCAGACTCTTTTTTTCAAGGTTGATGATTTCTTCGCCGTCTTTGTTGTTCACAGCTGCTTCAGCATCTGGAGTCGCACGTACGTCTAAGTAGTGGAATGATAGTTTTGGTTTTTTTCACCGACCGATGAGCGTAACTCATCAGCCACCATCAAGTCATATAATGTGAACGTTGGTTTGTTTGTAATCGCACCGTGGCTTTCTTGCGTTGACTGGATGAATGTTTCCAATTCTTTTTGTTTGTGCGTTTAATTTCTCTAGGTACTTATCCACTTGTTCAGGGATGTGATTTGAACCACTTCGCGATTTAATGTGATGTTCCCTTGGTCAGCCTGAGTTTGGAATGCAACGCGCGCATTTTTGAATCGTGTCGTACTGCTTGATTGACTCTTCGATGTGACCAATGTTTTTCAGTTTTTTGACTTATAGTCCGCTATTGCTTTTTCGATTTCAGAGGCTTTATCCGCGTAATATTTTTTTCAGCCTGAGCTTTTGCTTCTGCTGGGTCTTTGTGTTCTAACACTTGAGTTTCTTCTTGGGTCACGCCAATACCTGTTGCGTTCGCATTATGAATCGCAGCGTCTAATGCAGTGTGGTCCACGTAGATATCGATATGCCCAACTTTTGAACCAACTTTTTGAAGTGTCCGCCTCAGTGGTTGATGGTTTAACTTCAGTTGACGGTTTAACTTCGGTCGATGGTTTAACTTCAGGTGTAGCTTCAGTCGATGGAGTAACTTCAGTCGATGGTGTAGCTTCAGTCGATGGAGTAACTTCAGTCGATGGTGCAACTTCAGTCGATGGTGCAACTTCAGTTGATGGTTTAACATCTTCTGATGGTTTAACATCTTCTGATGGTTTAACATCTTCGGATGGTTTAACATCTTCGGATGGTTTAACATCTTCTGATGGTTTAACATCTTCTGATGGTTTAGCATCTTCTGATGGTTTAGCATCTTCTGATGGTTTAGCATCTTCTGATGGTTTAACATCTTCGGATGGTTTAACATCTTCGGATGGTTTAACATCTTCGGATGGTTTAGCATCCGTCGATGGTGTAGCTTCAGTCGATGGTGCAACTTCCGTAGACGGTGCAACTTCCGTAGACGGTGTAGCTTCAGTCGATGGTGTAGCTTCAGTCGATGGTGTAGCTTCAGTCGATGGTGCAGCTTCCGTAGACGGTGTAGCTTCCGTAGACGGTGTAGCTTCCGTAGACGGTGTAGCTTCCGTAGACGGTGTAGCTTCCGTAGACGGTGTAGCTTCCGTAGACGGTGCAGCTTCAGTCGATGGTGTACCTTCAGTTGATGGAGTAACTTCAGTTGATGGAGTAACTTCAGTTGATGGTGCAACTTCAGTTGATGGTGTAGCTTCCGTAGACGGTGTAGCTTCCGTAGATGGTGTAGCTTCCGTAGATGGTGTCACTTCTGTTGATTCTTCCGCCAAAATCGGAGAGACAGCAGCTACACTTGCCAATCCAGCTAATGATGCAAATGCAACTGATTTGCGTTTAACGTGTTTCATAGATGATAAGTCTCCTTTATTCATATTAATATTCATATTGATAATCCAAGTATACCACATACACCCGTGTGAATGCAAGAGGCATCTAAATCTAAACAAACAGGACCCCAATTCCTTGAGGTCCATATGCTCACATGTTGTGATTATTTTTTAGCGTTTTTACGTTTACGAAGTCCGAGGATTGCAGACGCAGTACCCATCATGCCTAAACCGTAAGCAGCTAAGTCAGCGGCACCAGTCTTAGGTAATGGTTTCGCAGCTGGTTTTTCGGCTTTTTCATAGATGTAGAACAATTGAGTTCCGTCTTCTGATTTTTCAGTACGTACTAATTTGTATCCATCAAATGATTTTTCTTTGCCGAATTCTTTACCTTTTTCTGAGTCAACTAATTTAGTGAACTTGTCACCATCTTTAGTTCCCCAGTGTGTGATAACTTCTTTCGCAGCTACTTTGTACACGTTACGAACATCGCCTTCTTCTGAAGTTTCAGTACGAACGAATTCATAACCTTTGATGTCGTCACCCTCTTTGTCTGGGAATACGCCATCTTGTTTTTGGTTGTAACTCTTTATTTGTACCATCTTCAACCCATTCAGTTGTGTTTGGACGGTAAGTGTTCACAACATTACCTTTTTGCGTCTGTTTTTCACAGATACGATAACGTAACCTTTGATGTCGTCGCCTTCTTTGTCTGGGTGAGAACCTTCTGTTTCTTCACGTAATTGTTTACCGTTTACGTCAACCCATTTAGTAGTGATTTTTCACCTGTTCTGGGGTTACTGGTTCAGCGTTTTTTTCTTGTACACGTTCACTACGTGTTTGTTTCCGTCTTTGTCAGTTGACTCTTTCACAGATACTAGAGTGTATCCTTTGATGTCGTCGCCCTCTTTGTCAGGATGTAAACCTTCAGATTTTTTTCTTTTCAGAGTTTTTACCTTCTTGGTCAACCCATACAGTATCTTCAGTTACTTTTTGGAGCTTCTGATTCTTTTTTTCGTAGATGTTAACGATATCGCCAACTTTGAATGATGTACCTTTTGCTAATTCTTTAGTGATAGTTACTGGACGACCCACTAATTTGTAGCCTGGGATGTCAGATTTACCATCGTTATCTGGTAATAGTTGACCTTCAGCTTTTTTTCTTTTTAGAGATTTACCAGTATCTTTTTTTCTAACCAGTAAGTGTCGTTTTTTTCACTTCGTTTTGAGGCTCTTGGTTTTTTTCTTGTACACGTATGTGCGAGTGTTACCTTCCTCTTTAGACTCTTTGAATGTGTAGTTTGTGATGTCTTTTTTTGGTTTCGAATTCTTTACCCGTGATACGGCTTGAGATTTCGTTCCCAGCTTCGTCAACATACTTAGTCACTTTTAGTTCGTTTGTAGTTGAACCACCATTGTCAGTGCGTTCTACTTGCCCAGTGATTACTGCTGACTCGAAGAATACCACCGCAGCTTCAGTCACAGATGATGGAGCGTCGTTTAATAATTGTTTACGGATTGCAACCGCACCGTCAGCATACATTTTTTTCGTATGCGTTTAATACTGGAGCTAACTCTTTGTATTCTGATAATGCTTTGATGTCTGCACCCTCAGCGTATACTTTAGCAGCATAGGCTTCAAAAAGCAGCTTTATATTCAGAAGTTACACCTGGAGCATATTGTTCAAATGCTGCCATCACTTCCTCTACTGATTTAGCGTTTGCGAATTGGTCACGAACCGCTTGAGAGATTTTAGTGTTGTATTCAGCATCGTTTGCGAATGCTACAGCCAATACGTTGAGTGGTTCTGATAAGTTGTCTACTGTATAAGCAGCACCTGCTTGAGTAGTGATAGGTGTTCCACCTAATGTGTTGTAGAAGTTAATCAATTTCACGATAGTTGCTTTCGCAGTTGCATCGCCATTGATTGCGTCTGACATTAGTGATGCCATTTTAGCTGAATCAGCTAATTCTGGAACAGCGGCAATCGCTTTGTCATAGATTTGGTGATTTGAACTACCTTGTAGTCCTTGGAATGCTGAAGCTAATGCGGCTGCATTTAATCCAGTTGGACGGTCGAACATTACTGGGAATGTTGCTTTGGTTGCTTGTTTTGTCAAGTCAAATCCGCCAGCTGTTTGTTTTTGGATTTCATCAGCGCTTGCAATTGTCGCCACTGATAATTGTCCGATAGTACCAACTCCATATAGAGCTAACGCTAAACTTGCTGTCACATTTTTTTCTTTTTCTTGATAATCATGTGTTCGTCACGCGTGCCTGTCCGCTATACAAGCACTTCTCCTTTGTTTTAGATTTTAGACGAATTTTGTCTAGTAGCGGTTAACTATGTCTATCATAACACACCCACATTGAAAAAGTCAACATCTAGTCTGAGATGCGACTCATCAATTCTTGGATGCGTTCTCTTGCAAATTGCGATGATTGCATATGCTTTGTTTCGAGTAATGCATATTGCTCATGTAGCGCATCTAACTCCGCTTGTAATGTTTCCGCTCTCGTATCTGCCGCCGCGGCTTTAATGCGGTATTCATTTGCTGTTGTACGGTAATCGTTCATCTCAGAACGTAACGTATCTAATTCGCGTTGTGCGCGGTCAAGGTCAGCTTTAGCAATAATCGCTTCGTTTTGCGTTTCTGTTACGATATCGCTCAATTCATCTATTTTCACTTGCACATCTTCCGCCATTCGTTTGGTTGCGTCTTGATACTCTAACTTTTCGTTCTCTAATGCGCGAATACGGTCACGTAATACGTCCGCCTCGCTGTTGTTCACCATTGTGCTGAGCTCCAGCTCCAACTGTTCGCGCGCCTGTTTGAGCTCTGCAATTTCAGTATCCTTCTGGTTGATTTCAGTATCCTTCTGGTTGATTTCCATTTGTAACTCTTCAAATCGAAGTTTGTTACTATAGGCTTTCTCTGAAACATCTCTCAGCAAACCATTGATAGTGGTATTCATTTGTGTGATATCTTCTACCTTGTAGAATTTACGTCCGTTGTATGTTGGGATACTCAATTGGCGTTCTAATACATCTTTGAGAGACATTTTAGACCCCGCTAGTTGTAAGACATCATCTTGAAGATTGTATCCTTCGGTTGATTGAACTGGTTCCATCATTCACTCTGCTCCTTCATAATTGTTGGTTTAAAATCTGGAAATTGTCGACTATCCATAATGGCGCGTTCTGTAATATCGGCAATATAGGTCGACAGAGATATCCCCTGTTGCGATGCCAATGTCTGGGCACATCGTCTACCCTCGGAAGATAATTTTACACTCACGGTGAGTGTTCGTGGTTGTATCATTCGTTGTCGTTGTGGGTACATGCGGTTTCCTTTCCGGTACACCTTGAAGGTATACCTATACTGGTTTTTAAAAAGGAGTCATACGACCCCTTTTAGCAGGCTTTCAAGCGCTCGTACACGAAGTTTTTTTGTACGTTTCAAAGCTTACCACTAATTGGTCACGCTCTGTACGTCTCATCACCGCATACGAACCTTCAGCTAATCGATTTAGCTCATTGTCTAACGCTTGTTTGTCGATAAGTTTGTTCACTTCGTCTACTTCGACCAGAACACCATAGTCACCTAATTCAACTAATTGTAACTCATTCATCGGTCTGACCTCCCGCTAACGCTGCATTCACATCGTCTAGCACTGTTGGGTCTTGTTTAGACAATAAGTGCAATGCTTGAATCAATAGTGATTTGATTTCAGCGTTTTTGTGCTGGTTCCGCCACAGGAATTACTTCCGCAACGTCTTGTGCATCAGATACATCGTGTACGTCAGACACTTCGGGTGCTTCAAATTGAACATCCGCTGAGAATAATAGTCTACTCATTTGTGGTTGTCTCCTTTGGAATTTCTGTCGTTTGCTCAATCATTTGGGGTACCTTCAAATCTACTGTTGGTGTTGTAGACGTATCTTTTGTTACGAAATACAACACCGACAATAGCGTTAGTCCGACACCCTACAATGATGAGAAACGCGACTTCTTTGTATAGTTTCATGTTACCCCTCCATTGTACCATCACGAACCGTATTCCGTCAAGAGTCTCTCTAGCGGAAATACGAATTCGTCATGGTTTTCTTCTAAATATCTGTTTAGTAGCGTCATCAACATCGACTCTGGTGGCATATCGTGCTTAATGAGACCCGCCAGACGTACAGTGTCTTGCATTCCGTTTGCATCTTCGCGTAATTTTTTTGTATCATCACACTCGTCAGATGGTATGTAAAGTTGTAGGCTTCATCTTCCAACACGCGTTGTGGGAGCGTGTCTACAAGTTCTCGCTGTTTGCGGAGGTTTCGTTTAGTGCGTTGGAATTCCGACAAACTGAAAGTCGCTAACGCGTCTTTTAACGGTTCTGGATTCCCTTGCATTGATTGTTTGATACCATCACGAATAACATCCGCCGTTTTTACGAGAGTTGCCTGAACCATGTCGATAACGGCAGCGGTATTGTATTCGTCGATACGACTCGCACTATGGGCAGACTCCGCCCCGTTCAAACCGTCATCGATGATATCTACAATTTCATCATAATCTGCAACCACTAGAATATCACCAAATGCTCGTTGAATGTCTTCGAGGTTTTCGGCCACTTCACTGTAGATGAGTTTCATCTTCGACTCAGGGACACCGATGAATTCTAACTCGGGTAGTGTCAACATTCGATGGTAATGTCCTGGGGCCCCTTGTCGACCTGCACGACCCGCAAATTGACGTTCGACACGTGAGTTTGGTCTTGCACCGATTTGTAATACGGCTAATCCGCGTCTGAGAGACGTGTCCGCTACATGGATATCCGTCCCGCGCCCCATGATGTCAGTCGTCACAACGATAGACCCGGGTTGTCCCGCTTCGGCGATGACTGCATCTTCGTTGGTGTCTGTTGATACAAGCAGTGTCGGTTCTAATCCGCGTCGTACCAAATCTTCTGCAATCATTTTAGCATGTACGTCGCTGGTAGCACCGATAAGTACGGGGCGACCGCTCGCAATATACTCCCTGGTCAATCGTTCAACCGCATCGCGCAGATGGATATCGGATAAGAACAAGTGCGTCTTTTGGTCAAGTTGATTTGGCAATCTATCTGGGATAGCGACAACGTTGGCGCCGTAGATTTCATAAAATTCACGGTACGAGTTTCCTAACGTCCCCGTCACACCTGTAATGTTTTGGAACAGGTTGAACAGGATTTGGTACGTGATTTGAATGCTCGTATCGCTGCTTGCGCCGGTGAACACACCCTCCTTCATTTCGACAAATGCATGCAGGTTGTCACTCAAGGTACGACCTTTCGACATACGACCGGTTGCTTTGTCAATCAAGGTAATTCGGGACCCTGTGTCTGGGTCTGGTACTGGTGTCACAACATAATCCGCGTATACCCTGTGACTATAGATAGCCTTTATCGCAGAATCAATCACGTGAAGTAATTTTTTTGGTTGGTGAAGATGGAATCATCCCACCCAAAGCGTTCTTGGATTTCGTTCCACGTATCATCCCCGATGATAATCTGATTGGACTCACCTTCATCAAATTCTAAGTGGCGTAACACTTTCAACTGGTCTACGATGAACTGGATATCGTACAAGAGTCCGTTATGTTCTACCGTTGACAAGAATTCGCCCAAGTTTTTTTCTCTGACGCGATGATGAGTGGGTTTCTCGCATCATCCATTAGGATTTCATCGGCTTCGTCAATGACCGCCACGTGTAATGGTCGGGTGATGATTTTAATATCGTGACCCTAAACCACTGGCTAGACATGAGTTCAGATATGCGAATCCGAGTGTACTGTTCGTACTGTATGTGATATCACAATTAAATCCGTTTTGTTGGGTGTGTGGTGACATCTCATGGCTCACATACGCACTCGACAATCCGAACCAATCATATACGACATGTGTCTCTTCCCAGTCGCGATGTGATAAGTAATCATTAACCGTGAGTACATTCAACCCCTTGCGCGTCAATCCGTACACCACAGCGGGTAGGATGATGGTAATCGTCTTCCCACTACCCGTAGACATTTGAATGATATTACGTTCGAGTGCTGCTAACGCACCTAACACCTGCACATCGTATTGGAACTTACCCAACTTACGATAGGTCACTTCGCGGGCTAGTGCGATGACATGGTTGACTTGACGTTTATTCTTCAAGTCAATGTCCGCACACCACTTGTCCGCTTCTTTGTACAATTCCTCTTCCGACATGTTGCGGTACGGTTCGGTGAGTTGGTTGATTTTTCTTGAGTCGTTTCATGTATCGTTTCAGTGGTTTACGACTCTCATATTCCACTGAGTTCATAGCTGATTCTAATCTCATGTGTGGTCTCCTTTTTAGGGTTTACATTCAAGGTATACCTATAATACCATACAATTGGTCGAATTACAAGACCTACACAAGTATACAAAAAGAGCGGTCATATGACCGCCCCTTCCGGTAAGCATACAAAAATAAATTTGGAGGATTTATTGAATACGCGCCTAATGCATATTTAATATACCACACGATATCTCAAATTGCAAGACACACAAAAAGACCTCCGCCGAAGCCGAGGTCCGAGAAAGGGTTATTCCGTTAAGTACTTCTTAGCAAGTTCGATGTCTTTCTTAGAAATCTCACCTGAGAAGATTTTATCTGTAAATCGTGTCGTCATCAGCGTGTCCTTATCATCATGCTCTAAAACCGAACAAATGTCCGATTTCATGTTTTTAACACTTTTGATTTGGTCTTCTGCTGTTTTTTTAACACTTCACTGTTCAATTGGATAATGGTATCCGTGTGTTTGAACTCTGAACCTTTCTTGAAGGTGCCTGAGCGATTATATTTATCATTTTTGGTCAGCGTCCACAAGCATTAATCGCTTAGTTGTCATGCTTAGTCCCGCTAAACGTGAAAATTCGAAATCAGAGTCGTTATCAACCCCAACTGAACCTTCTGCAATATCTAATCGTGTGGTTTGGTTATCCGCATCTAGGATAGCAATAGTTGTCTCATGCACGTCGTTTGCGAAAGTGACATTGACTGTCACCCCGACAGACGCTAGAGCTTTCTTCCAGTCTTCTAGCGCCTTAGTCGCCGCAGGTTTGACAGCCTCGTCTGCATAAACCTTTAATGTTACTACAGAGTCAACGGCTTTTATTTTGACGAGTGGTCGTGGTCATGATGGTCATGGTCGTGGTCTAACGCAGGTTTTGTGTCTGTACGAACCACAAAGCTGTTTCCAGATGACGCAGCTGTTGTTGTGTTTGGTAATGTTCTTACTGTGAAGCTGTTACCAGACGCAGTACGAACAGATTTGTTTTCGAACGTACGAACCACAAAAGCTGTTTCCTGACGCCACTTTTTTTCACATCTTCGAGTGTACGAACTACAAAGCTGTTACCAGATGCAGTACGAGTAGCAGCATCTTGTAATCTACGAATAGCAATACTGTTACCAGATGCTACGTGTTTGTTTACAACCGTTGGTTCTTCCACTTTAAGCGCTGGACGAACCAATGGCGCCGCAGGTGCGTTAACGGTTCCTGGTCTGAGACGTGCAGTCACGTGTTTCATGTTGTATTGACCTTGTGTACGAGCTTTTTGCTTTAGGGTCTTCTAGTGTGAATGATTTTTAGCGTTGTTTCTAGCGTCTTCACGTTCACCGTAGGTTGTCCCTACGAGACCGAATGGTGCAAATAGTGAGATATCGATTGATTGGTAGTTACCGCCGTGTCCGATACCGAATTCGCGCGGAGTTAGGTTTGGGTTTTCAGCACCACCAAACACCATTACTGATTGGTCATCGATATCTAACATACCGTTGTTCGCGCTTGTTTTTACCCGCGTTTTTCAGGGTTGATAGCAACGCCGTTAGAGTGTTCGAGTGTTGTCTGCCATGTCTTCACACCACCCTCAGGTAGAATGATGTCAGATTTCTCATCGTTTGAGATGTATAATCGTTGACCGTCATCGATATCTGAGACATATAGCGGGCTATGAGATGCATATTTTTTTGTGCTTCAGGGCTTACGGCAGCATCGATTTGTAGGTATAACCCTTGGTTCCATTCTGGAGTTCCTTCGAACCCTACTGGCGATGCGAATCCATCACTCATGAATTGTTGGATGGTTCCATTGTCAGCCGCTTCACCTGGGAATTCTGCTAATCGCATTTCCCCACCAGCGTTCCCTGAACCACCTGTTCCGTTCCATGCGCCGCTACCTAATCCGAAGATATATCCAGCACCTGTTGTTACAACACCTGTGTCTGGGTCGATAGACATATACGCTAAGAATAATGTCTTCGCACCAGTATAGTTTAGTGGTTGGATTGGTTTCATCGTATCGAATCCACGAATACCTAAGTGTAAGTTCACATCGGCAGTCTTTGTTTCACCCGCTTCGTTCACATATACAAATGAGTCTTTCAACTTGAATGTGAAGTCAGGTTTGTCTGACGCCATCAAGAATACGTTTTTTTCGCACCAACTTTGTCAATGTGTTGTTTCTTCAAGTCATTTAGCACAGGGTGGTCTGCTAATCCGCCGTATGTGATGTAGTTTTGACGGATGTAATCATACAATCCTTGTGTTCCGCCGGCAAATGTTTGAGAGTTTGCTAAACGACGTCCACCAACCGCAGTTGCAAAGTCGTTGATGTTTTTGCTAGGTACCATGACAGAACCGAATCCGGTTGTGTTACCCGCAGCGCCTTGTGCTAAGTATTCACTTGCGGCAGCTGTCGCAACTGGAGTGCCTTTCTTCAATTGTTTGATGGTTACGTTACCAGAATCATCTTTGGTTTCACTCGTGAAGATTGAATCTGATAATTCAGATTGTTTCAACGCTTTGTCAATCATCGCTTTATACGCCGCAGTACCCTCAGTGTAGATTGGGCGAGTGTTTAAGAAGTTGTCATCGATTTGTGTTGCACCAGACGCTTTTTTTCTAAAGATTTTTAGTAAACCGTCGATACTTTTTCACGTTTGTTTCGATGTCTGCTTCAATCGCTTTTTTTCAGCTTCTTTGTTAGACTCACGTAAATCCTCGAGTGCTTTTTTTCAATCACACCATCAATCGCTTTAGACGCTTTGTCTTGTTCTGCTTTTGATAAGCGCTGGGTCTTGCCCGATATCACCAAAGTCAGCATCGATTGATTTCACAGAGTTGGCAATTGTGATGTTTACCACTGATGCATTTAAGTTTTCTTCAGCTTTCGTAATCGCTTCTAAGATTTTCGCTTTCGCATCTGGTTTTTAACTTCTCGTGTTTAGCTACTAAATCACGTGCTTTTTGTTAATTTTGCAAGAGACTCAGTACGATAGTTTTTCCATTGTTTTTTTAGAACGGTTGAGTTCTTTTTTTGATTTCAGTTTGGATATTATCCGCACGGTCTTGTTCTTTTTGTAACCATGCGTTTGAGCTTGCAATGTTCGCTAATGCATTACGTTTGTAATCTGCCGATTTTTACCACTTCTGCGCGGTTATGTTCACCAGCCGCTTTGATGGTTGCTAGTAATTCATCACGTTTTGCGATGATTTCTGAATTCGTACGTACGCGTTCTTCGATTGGTGTTTCAACAGTTGTTGTCGTTGATACTTTGTTTGTTGCAGTCGTATCGACAATGATACCCGGTTTTTTTCTCTTGACGAACCTCACCCGTTGAACGACCTTTATCGTCCACTACAACTTTAGAAGATGTAATTGTACCTTCTTGCGCTGAGTCATGCGCTGCACGCGTGATTTCACGCATGTTCCCCTAGCGCACCTGTTTCGCTGTTGGTTTTGTGTTTTTAGACGCGTTCGCTAACGCACGATTGGCACTGTTTAATAGTTCGTTGTTGATTTTTGTTGTGGTCTCCACCTTTTTTTGGTTTTCGATAGCTCGATTCGCCTCGCGTTGAATCGACGCCAACGTATCATTCAATTCTTGACTGTTTGTTGGTAATGTGTAATACACATCTCCCACGCTTACCCCTTCACGTTGTGCTTTATCAAGTAATTCATTGACTTCACGCACGCGAGCTGCAGCGGCTTTCAATTCGTCTAATGACATGTCTTTGCCGACAACGATAGCATCACCTTTAAGACCTTGTGGGTTGATATATTTATTTGCAGCAATCAGTTGTTTTTAATTCTAATTGTTGTTTGGCAACTTCACCAGTCGCACCAACAGTTTCACCGTTGTCACGCGCTGATTGAGATGCACGTTCGAAGATTGTATCTGCGTTTGCAGTAGATGCTCCCGCGAACAATCCCGCTAATGTTCCAGCTGCTAGAGCTGTAGCTTTTGTTGTTTTTCTTCAAAGTATTTTTCACCTCTTCAAAAATAATTCAGCCGTATTGGCGGATTCCCTAAATAAAAATGAAGACGCACAGCGTGAACCGTGCGTCAATGGTTTGCGTTCGGTTAGACGCCGAAGAGTCCTTTTGATTGTCTCACCAATTTGTTTAATTAAGACAATCACCCAAGCGATACCACCTAAGATACTTCCGCCTAGACCAGCAACTAGTAACCACCAGTACCATTTCAGCATACGTGACTGTTGGTTCATCACATGCGCTGCAATTGACCAGAACATTCCGATGATACCTATCGCGATTAAGAACCATCCTAGTGCTGATGCACCAGATGTACCTAATTGGTTTTTCAACGAAGTTTTTGAATCGCGTTTGAGACGTTTGTTAAAAAAAGTTCACGCTTGTCTACCATCCCTTCTTTGGTTATTCTTCATCAACTTAAAAATTGATGTCATAATAGTATAACACGCCATCGCCCGATTTGTAAAGAGCGATGACGTGTCTATGCTATGACCTATTCTTCATCTGTATTGTAGTCGTCAGCGTTTGAATATTCTGAGTCATACTCATCATAGTCTTGCTGATGTCGCGCATGTTGTGTACGCTGACTATCTTCTACATTTCGTTTGTGGTCACTATCGTTTGTTTGTTGACGGTTGGTTTGACGACCAGTGCGTGGTTCGTCTTGGTCTTGTTTCCACCAATCCGTTGCTCGTTGGTCGAACGCATTCGCAACATTATTGCGAATTTCTTCCACTTTGGTTTGAGCACGTGTTGCTTGTTCGGTAGTAACGGTCGTTTCTTGACGCATGCGTTTGTTCACTTCAACGTCACCTGCACCTGAGCGCATACGGTCTTGACGGTTTTGTTCTACACCGCGCATGAATGTGTCATTTGCGAATTTACCACCTTCGCCCCCACCAGCGACTGAACCTAACATCATGGCTACACCTGCAGCGACTTGACCTTTATCGCGACCACCCGATGCTCCGTGTAGAGCATGACCAGTACCTGCTAAGATACGAGTGCTTAGTGATGGTTTGAATGTTGGTTTGTTGTCATCCGCATTATCTTGTGTGCTTGATGATGGTGTACTTGCAGTACCCGAACTTTGTGGTTGTTCACCAGTTGGTTGTTGTGCGTCCTTGTTCGCTTTTTGGCGCATTTGGCGCATCTGGTTGTTCACCAGTTGGTTGTTGTGCATCTTTATTCGCTTTTGGCGCGCCTGGTTGTTCACCAGTTGGTTGTTGTGCGTCCTTGTTCGCTTTTGGTGCATCTGGACCGTTTGGTGTGCTTGTAGCGTCTCTACCATTTGGTGTGTTTGTATCCGCACCACCTAGTTTGTCACCACTTGTTGTACCCGTTGGTTTGTCTCCTGTTACATCAGCTTTCGCGGTTGGGTTTGCATTTGGAGCTCCTACAGGTGTATCACCTGTTTCAGCTTTTGCCGCATCGGATTTATCTGGGTTACCAGTAGCACTTGATGTTGCTCCTGATGAGTCACTATCTTTTTCAGTTGGTTTCGTTGGTGTACCATCCGCTTTTTTTCGATTGGAGTTGTTCCAGTGGTATCTGTACCATCCGCTTTTTTTCGATTGGAGTTGTTCCAGTGGTATCTGTACCATCCGCTTTTACATCAGTACCGTCTGCTTTCGCATCTGATTTCGCTGTCGCGTCTTTACCATCCGCGTCACTTGTACCATCAGTGCTTGGAGCCACAGGTCCATCACCTAATTCAGTGTCGACTGTTGGTTGAGCGTCTGGGTTGTAATCATCCCACGCAGCATCATCTGAACCTTCTGGTGTTCCCACAGCAGCTTCGCTACCTGTTTGTTCACCTTGCTCACCTTGTTCACTAGACGCTTTTGCACCTTCCGCACCGTCTCCAGAAGTTTCACCAGAAGTTTCACCTGTTGTTTCGTTCGATGTTTCTTCGGTTGTTTCTGCCTCTGTAGATGTGTCTGTTGGGTCTGTTGGATTGTTATCGTCCTCAGGATTTTTCAGCTTCCGCTTGCGCAGCTTTGAAAGCCCTCGAGTTCACGTTTCTCTTTGTCAGCAGCTTTGTCTAATAATTTAGCACCAGCCCATGCGGCACTCGCACCAGCTACAGCGCCAGCACCTTTGGCGAATGTTTTTCGCACCCGCTTGTCCTGATTTCAGCGCTTGTCCGATTTCTTGACCAACACCTAAGTCGCGACCGCGATAACCACGTGTACCTGTGAAGTGTTCTTGCATGATACGTGCACGGTCACCGAATTCATCCGGTAGACCCGCAAAGTAGTTGGCAACCACTTTGATTGGTACGGTTAAGATACGTGGCATTGTTGTTAACATCAAGATGGTAATCACAATACCGATGGCACTGTTCATAACACCCTCGAGCGTCCATTTCAAAATTGGACCGAGTAATGGAATCCCTTCGACACCTTTTTAAGAACCCACTCACAACATCGTTCAATGCTCCGAGCGACATATCTCTAAACATGGTGTCGATTATTGCCCATAATTCATCCATGAGGTTCATCGTAATTTCGATGACTAATGCTAGAACCATTGTTCCGAGGAATAATGTAATTGCAGCTCGAACAATGTTCCAAGTCCCGCAGCACTACCCCACGCAGCTGATGTTCCTTTGACCACACCACCTACAGCTGAACCCACAATCTTGAAGAGTGAAATCACAGCTGTATAGATGAGGACTAACAATACAATCGTATTAACTGCACTCTTGTTGTCTGATGGTTTACCCACACCGGTTGAGGATGCGTTGTAAATGATGGATGGTGCTTTTGCAGAGTTCACGTTATCTGGGACGGTAATCTTAGCGCCTTCAAATTGACTGTTCATCAAGTTGTACGCCGCGATTGGACTAATCCCGAATCTGTAGCCTGGTCGCATCGTCAATTGATACCCACCGGACACAGCGTTCATTTGTAACCCTGCGTTTGTGAGGTATTCAGCACTACGTACATTGGCCAATGTCTTGTCGGATAGCTTTTCACCCTTACTCATTGCTTTTGCAATGGTATCGAGGATACCTGTATCCCATTTTTGACCCGCTTTTTTTCTCCACCGATGATGCGATTGTTCGCCCTCATCTGTAGTTTGTGCGTAGTTGGCATACAATTGGGTCGTAAATGTTGGTGTAAAACTTTGTCGACCTGCCGCGTCCATGATACGTAAGTACGCATACGCCGTAGCGTCTCCAACTTTACTGCGCGCATCATACGCACGTTGTTTGGCTTTTTGGCTGTTATCAACCTTCAGGAGCGAAAAATTTTTGTATCACTCTCAGAGGCCGTGCCCGTTGGCGCTGCCAACAGTTCGTCATAACTCTTACCGTTACGCATACGTTCAGCGGTAAATTGGTTAATCGCTTGAATAGTCTCTGGTGTTAGCACCATCTTCCCATCCACGATTGGAATGGTTACTCCTTCTGGGAGTGCGAATCCAGTTTCATACCAGTCTTCTAAGTTTAAATGTCGTTTGACAACATTGGATACGATAGAACTATCTGTTCCGTTGATTTTTTTGCGTCCCCATTGACGAGTTTTTTTCCAATTCCCCCACCGAATGTGACGAATAATTGAACCCAACAACTGCGACCATCACGCGGACACCCGCACGACGGAGCGCTTGGCCCCACCCAGTGTTACTTGTTGTACCCACACCCACTAACGACCCTAGAAATCCTAAGATAATTGTGAATGCTGCTAATACGAATACCGTCATCATCGCAAGTGAGATACGGAACGACCCGTTTGTTTGGATACCAAACATTGGACCAACCACATCCCCACCAATCATTTCAAAGAATGAACGCACGTTCGGGTCACTGGTCACAAGGATAATCCAGAAGTTCCCTGTTTGTGGTGAATACATTGCTGGGTCTGATAGTACTGAGTTATCTGCAAATGAACGGAATAGCGGTAGTGGATTTACACGACCCACTAATTCTTTGGCGCGTGCCGTAAACATCTTCACGAGAGAGCGAAGTTCCACTTCCGACTCCTCAGGACTTGAGACAACCGTAGCACTACCAATAACACCAGCGACTTTGTCTCCGCTACCCGCTTTGTTATCGTTCACCATTTGCTGAATCGAGTGACCGAATTGGACGTATTTCGTCATCCCGTCGTTTGTCATCGCATCTAAATCTGGTGCTTCAGCTGGGTTTGACCCAACCCCTTGTCGAACCGCACTCCAATTATCGTTGCTGGAACTTGAGACTTGACCGTAAAACAATCCGTAGTTCCCCGAAGTTCCCAGCACGTACGACATTCGCAATGGTATTCAAGATAGCACCGTCAATATCGAGCTTCTTACCCGCGTCGGATGACCCAGTATCGGAACCTCCGTGTGACGTATCGACATTAGTACTATTGTTCTCGGCGTTTTCCTTTGCGTTCTCTTCGGCACTCTTACTGTTGGCCGCTTTACGCGCATCACTATGCGCAGTTGATAATTTTGATTGCTCATTGACTTGCGTGTAATCTTGAGCTTTGGTTTCTGCCTGAGCTGCTGGCGAGTAGGGCATCATCGCTGGAAGGATAAGCCCTGTGAATATGACCAACATCCCAAACAAGGCAGACATACGTCTGAGTTGTTTTCTTCGTTTCATCATCGTAACTCCTTTATAGAATGTGGTCTAACCAGATGTAGTCAACACTGTTCTTCGCATTGACGAAGAAGGTACTGTCGGTTTCCTTTATAGGAATCCACCCACGACTCGCTCATACGGAGCGCTCGCACAAGACCTGTCACATCATTCTTGAACAAGTCGACCATTGTGAGGTCAGGGATGAGTTGTTCACCCGTTTCTTCGTGTGTGAATGCCGTACGTAAGATAGTGGCCGCTCTGGTTTCGTTCCCTTCAGTGTAACAAATATCCAGACGTTTGTTGGTGTCTTTCAATAGTCGTCTCACCGCTGGGAGAATCTTTTCGATGTGGCTTGCTCCGTGGAACACAATCAAGTCCCCGTTTTCTAATGCATTCATCAGAATGTTGAGGTACGAGAGCACCATCACATTCGCATCATTAGACTCACGACCAAGACCATTCGTTGTAAATCCAGTTACATCTAGCACACGATAGTTTGAACGTACCCATTCATCGACGATTGGGTCTGTATTCACATCAAATGCACGCGCGTTCGACATGATGTCCTCATTCAAGATAACGAACAATTGGTTCATGTGTTTCAATCGCTCCGCAGAGTTCCCTAGATTTTTTTCAATCGGTCGATTTCATTGCGAACCGTTACTAAAAAGTCATTCACGGTCTTAAAGTCGCCGTGGTCCCCAAAGAGTGCTGGAATCCCATTAGCCACGTCGGCGTCCCAATAACCATGTGTTTCGAAGAATTCACGAATCACTGATTTGGCGTTATTGATGAAATCCTCACGTTCCACTGTTGGTTCCGCGCGGAATTGGTTCAATAGTGTCGCCAATGCCGTCACATGACCATTGTAGTGTGAGACACGCTGCTCATCGGACACATGGTCCATCGTGGCAATCGGTTCGATAATATTTAATTTCCCTTCGCGTGCACGAATGGTTCGTTGCGTCGATAGTGGGAAACTTTCCAAGTTGTCAGTGTTGCGACCATCATCTAGGATAACGTGTGTCACACTGCGCCCGCGTAAGATGTACGCGCGACTTGCAACTTGCGCTAGGTACACTTGACTCGGCATGTTAATCACACCTGCTTCAGTGTATGTTTTTCTGAGAGAGTCATTCCCGACAAACATAGATGTTGGGTTCATGAAGTTGTAGGCTGCGTGACTGTGAATCAATTTACCCACGGACTTACCAACATACTCTGACCCTGGCGTACGGTCACCACCGGTGTCCACGATAAGTGCTGTTGTTGCAGCATCGGCGCTCGAGAGGTTGAACGTCACTTCGTTGTGCCCAGAGTTGAATCCAGTACCGTACACCGTGAACGGACGGTCTTGCTTATTCAAGTCTAATGCGAAGTAGGCGTTACGCATTGTCTTTTTGCGGAGCATATGTTCGCGAATCAAGTTGATGGTCTCTTCGAGTAAGACTTCTGTCGGTGCGGTTACAAGTAGTTCCGCTCCGAATGAAATCACCGCTTGCCCTTTTTCGGTAGCTAGTTGATGCAACCCCTTGTCGTAGCCAACCGCTGGGTTGCTAGAACGTTGGGCTTTCTTCCCAATACGCATCACAGATGTCCATTGGCGATTGCGTACACGTCTACCAAAAACTATCTGGGTCTAATTTCTCAAACGAACGCACAGCCGTAATCGATACGCGTGGGTCTAACCCTTGCATACTTTGCACCATCATCCACAAGTCGTTGGACCACCAAGGGGTCATCGCATTTGATTCGCTAATGGTTAAGATGAACTTCAGCACAGCAGTCTTTGCTGTTGGTTCTGCTTCAATCTCGTAGCGATTGTGTTGCTGTTGGTTCAATCGATAAATATCGATATGACTATCACGCGTCACGGACATAAAGTTATGGCTTGACATCACACCTTCGTCAATAAGTTTTGCGTGTCTATTTGTTGGAGCCGTTACAGTACGGACTTTCTTTTGTTTCGTAGGTTTTTCCTTGCGTTTGCGCTTAGGCGCTTTTGCCGCAGGTTTTTCTGGTTTGGCAATCGATACATCGGATGTAGGTGTACCGAGGTTCAGTTTCACCATAATGTGCCTCCTTTTGTGTTCATTCTCAATTATTGTACCATACAATCACCCAAATTACTAGATGTATGATAAACAAAAAGAACCCCCGTTTCCGGAGGTTCCATGGAGTGGTTACCCTACATGCACGCCAGCCTCAGCCATGCGTGCTTGGAATTGTTTGATGATTTGTTGAACGTCTTGGCGAATGCCTTCCACGTCAGCAGCTAATTCATCTTTTTCTGCTTGGACAGCATCTTTTTCAGATTGGATGCGGTCTCTATCCTCGCGTAATTGGTCACGTTCGATACGTAGTTGTTTGATGTCTTCTTGCAGTGCATCACGTTCTGTGTGCAATTCTGCTAGTTCCGCGTTAATGCGGTTGCGTTCTTCATGTAACGCTTTGATGCGCGCGGTATCCGATTGACGGATTTCTTTTTAGTTGTGCTAAGTGTGTTTCCGCTTCAGACACAGTTTTTCTCAACGAGTTTCACACGTTGGTCTAGTTCTGCATCCGCAGCTGTTTTTTTGAATCTAGTTTGTTTTTGCAGAGCATCACGTTCTGATTTCAACGCGTCTAATTGATGTTCGTACTCTTCGATAGTGATAACGTTCTCTGCTAATTTTTTTGTGCTAATGTTTGGATATCTTCGTACAATAGTCCAGATACTTGCAAGTATTGGTCATTCAACACGAAAGATTGATTTTTTTGATGTCTTTGTTGCGTTTAATGTCTGACAACCCATACGTATCCAACTCGAGTGCAACATCTTTTTCCGGGTTAGCGTCGAGGATATATTCCAGCGTTAGCGTTGGGTTTAATTTCGTAATGTTCAATTCGCTCATGTGCCTTCTCCTTATGCAAATTCTAGGTTTAGACGTTTGTCTAACCCTTTTTGTTTTTAATGCTTCGATGAATTCATCGTAAATACGTTGTGTGTCCGCTAGAACCACTTTTTGGATTTTTCCGCTTTGATTTCAACTGGTTCAGATACATCATGTCGTGGCATGAAGTCTGAATGTTCGCCTGCGAACTCGTGAATAGAACCATCTGGTTCGAGGAATGTCACCGGTTTGAAGATGACTTTTTCCTTCGCTTCTGGTGTGAAGACATCGTCTTTAAGCGGTAAGGTTGTCGGACTATCTTGTCCCTCCGTGTACTCTTCGAAGGGGTCTTCTACCACTTCACCATATCCTGTCTCAAACACATCCGCATCATCGATGCGCAATGGTTCGTTTGCTTCCAATGACTCGTAGTAGTCATCGCTAATGTTATCGGTGATTGGTTTCACACCGTCTAAGGTTGATGCTATTGCTTCTAGTTGTTCGGTGAGTGATAGGTTTGTCACGCGAACAATGTGGTCTGGGTTAATCGTATGCATTGTGCGCTCCACTAATTGTGTGGCCAACGCTTCTGGCGCAACACCATGCACTTGCTCGATAGCCTTTGCTAACCCTGTATCGATAGACCCGCCTGCTTTGAAGCGGCGTTCAGATGGGTCGCCCATTGGGACTAATACCACAGGTTCTAATTTTTGCATCTTCCGTTAAGAACGGTTGATAATCCTGTTCGAATGCCGACGCCTTAGTGTTGTCAAATGATTCTAACAGGGGTTTGAATTCCGATTCCAATACAGCTACTGGAATGGCATCGCCAGCGGCAACGTAGCGATACAATTCGCTATCTGCATTCGCCAGCACACGGTCAATCGCGTACTGTTTCAATGTTCCTGTCATGTGGGTAGTGCTCCTTTACATTGTCAAATTTTCATATCGTACATCCATCATAACACAAGACCGCCGGGATTGCAACAGGCAACCTCGACGGTCTTGTAGTTTTTGTTTATTATGGGTTCCCGATGATGACATCTGAACCGAATTCTTCCGGAACTTTGTCTTCGCTGAGACTATCCACAGATAGCGTTTGGTTTAACGCTCTAGATGCCTCTGTGAGGCTTTTGGTAGTATTTCAAGCGTACGTTGTTGAGGGCTTGCAACTTCCCAGTCACGTCTGATAAACGTGATTGGACAGATGTTCCGTCTGATGCGTACGATTTCGCACCGTCTTTTTAGTGCGTTGCTATCGTTTGTGGCAACAGTTTTTGCCGTTTGGTAGCGTGATGGTTGGTTTGAGTGGTTCCACTTTCGGAATCGTATCCACACGGTCGCCTACGATTTGGGTCGTAGAATCATCCATCACGTTTGCAAGTTGTTTGTTCGACTCTACCCACTCCCGTAACGCATCTGACGATGGGTAAAATGGTAACGCCGATGGCTTTGAGTCGGTTTTTCGTTGGTTTGGTACACAGCCAAGGCACGGCTCAGGTCATCTTCTGCAGTAGCAATCGCATTGCTACGACCAGGGACGAGTTTGCTTGATAGCACGTCCAAGTGAATACCACCTTCGTCGAAGAGTGGTGTTTGTGCTTGCGTGTTGGATAGTGTCACTTCTGCAACATTACGCATTGGGCTACCACCTTTAACGCCGACGTTCACACCGAATACTCCCGTGTTGTCATTTTTGTTTGCGGTTATCGACGTAAATCACGAGTAAACGCGAACTCTCAGACACAGGGATAATCTTCGTGCGGTAGATGACGTTTTGTTCGTCAATCACCCCACGGACTGGTCCGAATCGGACGTCGAATCCATCATCTGTTGATGGAATCCCTTGCGAGGTCTCACCCTTGATGTCAAACACCAACACGTGTTGGTTTTCGTACATCCCGCTCATGAGTGGCACAAGTGTAATCCCATCGGCCGAGTATTGACGTTCGGCAATAGCTGCGATTTCGCTTTGCGCATTGCGGGTTCTTGTGTCGTTAATGAGTCGGGCTGCTTGCGGAACAACCCCCGCGATAATACAAATCACGATGATGAGTAGTTTGAGCAATAGTCGGTTGCGGTATTGGAATGGACTGCGTAGGGCAAATAAAAATCCCATGCTCGTCCAGCATTTGTTTCACAGACTTGTACGGGCTGCGAATGTAGTCGTCAAACCACTGCGCCCACGAGAAGGGCTCTTTGAAGTCGACGACGGCTAAGTCGTTTTTGTTGATATCGTCTTGTTTGTCTTTCTTGCGGAACCATCCGCGCTTGTTAGTCTCGTTCGATTTCGTCAACGCGGACACCTCCTTCGAATCCGGATGCGGTTAACCACACATCCACTGGGTTGTTTGCAGGACGCATTGTACGCGTGCATTCTCTCAAGCTCTGTACGACCACACGGACATTGTCCGGGTTGACGTAGAGCATCACGTTTTGTTGATAACTACGGGATTGTCCATCGGCTTTGGTGTCAATGCTTGTGATACGACGCTGCGATAAGGCTTCTAGTTCAGGGCTTGTGATGACGTCGTTTTTGCGGTGATTATCGGCAAGTGTGAGTAATCCAGTGTCCACGTCTTCTGCAATCACAATTTGCAGGCGTTCTCCTGGTCGCATTGCGGTGAATACGGTTTGCATGTCGTCTGACTGTGCAAGTAATTCTTCCATGCTGGCCCAGTTTCCGATGTGACTGGTCACGGTGTAGATGAGCACATAGTACCCGTTGTGGGTGCGTAGGATAGGCATGTTAATACCTTCGACGGTAAGGACTTCAGCAATCCCGTTCCCAATCGTGTTGACAGTTGCATAGTCGGTCACGACTTTACGTAGTGGTTTGCGAGCTACGATACCGTACACGTTGGTCAATGTGTTTCGTTTGGTTGGTGTTTCACCAATCACGATACTGGCAAGTGCTGCGTAACCGACAATCACGAGCCAGTTCCACGCGAATACCGGCATGCGGAAGATGAACCACGCGCCGAGAATCACGAGCAGATAGTTGGCGATGGTACGGTACGTCCAGTCCCCGATGAAGGTGGCATTCCCAAAGCCGTACTTACGCGTTATCCACATGAGTTGTGACGGGCTTTCATTTGGCATACTAGACATGGACCTCACCCCTTTCGTGTTCGAGTGCGTGTTCGTAGTTGTAATCACATGTGAGCCGGGGATGAGTGTGTCCCACGGGTGTGGTTTGCCAAGCCTGAAGTGCTTGCGACCAGATTGGTCACGGTAGGCTACCACGAAATGTTTGAGTTCCCCTTTGTCCACCCAACGTTGCAATGTTGACATGGAGATGTCAGCTGCCTGCGCTACTTGTGCGGATGTGAGATATGTGTCTTGGGGATGAGTCATGTTGGCAGGCTCCTTTCGTTCAATGTTGTCTCCAGTATACCACAGGGTGGTCGTCAAAATCAAGACCTAGATTTGAGCGCCCCTATCCCCCGAGAGCACGAGAGGGAACACGCCGAAGATGTGGTCGACATTGTGAAGGGTTCACAAAGTAGGGAGAGGCACATCAGAAAAAAAGTCGAACGCTAGGGTTGGACAAATTTTTGGACAAAAAAATCTCGCGTACACTTATTTTTGGACAAATGGACAAATAAAATAATAATAGTATTTCTATTATAATAAATTTTTGTCCTAATAAATTTTTCTCTCACAATAAATACATAAGACACTTTTTTTGTCCATTTGTCCAATTCACAATGTGAACCCTTCTTATGTGCTGATATGAATGCATTTCTTGCGTGGATTTCACAGGACAAACCTTATTTTTTTGTGTTGTCCAAAGTTGTCCAAATTTGTCCATTTGTCCAGAACTTGCTGTGAATTCGATGAGAATCATTAAGATTTACTGAGAGATGTTAGGCGTGCCTAAAAACACGGTCACAAAAAAATATGTCCGCAGGTCGCACTATCTTCATATATTTTTGTCCACGATTTGAATCATTTGTCCAGAGTTGTCCAGACGTGTTTTTCGTGGGTTTGGGGAGTAGGAACCTTAGAGCCCGTTGATGTTTGCGTGTGTCAGATGTCATTTTGGACAAAATTGCCGTGGACAAATTTTGGACAACTTTTTGGCGATTTGGACAAATTTGGACAACGATTTTTGGGTTTGTCCAACGATTTTGGACGTGAATTTGAAAAACACTATATAATAGAAGAAACACGGTTTTCGTGATGGACCATAAAGTTTGTGAATTTTTGCACAAGGTATGTTTTTTTGGGAGACAGGTGTGTCTTGTATTTCAGGTATACCTATGGTACAATAGTTGTACGAATTGATTACGAAAGGACGAATGTGATGCTACGAGACCCATTATTTAGTAAGGTAGATTTTCAAAATTTACATGCGAATAGTAAAAAACCAGCCATGGCGTTTGTGGTGATTGACCACACCTCACGTAAATCGATTTACGTGAATAACAAATCACAGGCCGTGCGTGTCGATGGATTTATCCACCCCGGGACGGGTTATATTGTGACAGGAACCAGCCGATTTGGCGGTATGTTTATGGACGATATGTTAGATAACCCATACCACCAATTACAAAATTTAGCGCACGCCTATATGTGTGATGCGTGTGAGAAAAAAAGCTCGACGAATTAAACCAATTATATCAAAGTGACGCGGCTAAATACGAAGAGCGCGGGTATAAACCCATTGAACAACTCGAGACAGAGTTAGAACGCTGGGCAGATAATAGGACCCAATTTTTTTAGCAGATTTGAATAACCAATTGAAATATTTAAAGACACCACCATTACCGATTTATAACCATTTCTTACGATACGCCAATGATAAAGACGGACAAGGGTTTGTTACAGAACCATTGACGTATAATAATCCAGCTGGCGAAGTGGTCACGCCAGAACAACAAGCACTAGTGGATACCTTTATGGGCGTATTCTTAGAACCTGCCGATTATACCGCTGTTGCGTGGTATTTAGGAGCAGCCCTTTGCAATAAGACCATTAACGACCCGAGTGTATCGAAGTTCTTAGTGGTGACCAGCGCAGAGGGTGGATACGGGAAGAGTACCCTGATGATGGCACTCTTTGAGGGGTTATTCGACCAGTATATGAAAAATCTATTCGGTGTTTGATAACTTTTTCCTAGAGGGACAGAAGTTCTCACTGGGGAACTTACCAACAAGTCGTATTACCTTGCATTTGGAAGCGGATTTTGGATTACCACATAAGCAAGGGCGATACAAAGGAGAGAAACGCCACGACTTCAACGGTATGAATGTAGCCGCATTAAAGGCTGTTATGGGTGACGGGTATCTGGACGATGAGGAAAAGTTCGGTGCAATGGAAAGCACGACCAGATACGGACTCCACGTGGTACTGACGAATAACCCACCGCGACTCGAGAACGATAGTACAACCCCAATGGCCAGACGTATCTTACCGGTGATTATGAAGACAACACTCATGCGGGAAAAAGGCCAACAACTAGGAATGGCAACAGACGTTGAAATCAAACAATTTGTGAAAGACAATGCGCAAGCATTCGCCAATGTGTTTGTACATACGTATTTAGCAAACCCAATGCGCTACGCTGCAGTGAACTACGATACACAAGCGTTCTATAATGTTCAGAAAGAATCGAAAGATGAACGCAAGGCGCATCAAGAAAGCGTCCGTCAGGAAATCCAATCTGTCGGCAAAAGAACACGGCGTGTACGAAGTGTTACGTTTGGCGGGCGACCGATTAGGGTTACGAGTGGATGCATTCATCAACGCCTTACAAAACCCAGACGGAACGAATGTCTGCATCATCGAGGATAAGATGTATGTGAACCGTTCTAGAAACTTCATCGGAACGTTAGTAGATGATGTGGCCGCTATCCAGACGTTGTTAAAAGATGTTTACGGAGACGCCACTAAGAAAAAAACGGCATGCGCATGTATGCTATCCCACTTGTGTCAGACACAGATACCGACGAAGACGAAGAGGAATAAAACAAAGACCACTGTCTAATGACGGTGGTCTTTTTGCATGGTTATAAAGTTGGTTCTTGCGCATCATCCAAGTCAGAGATATCCGGAGCCAGTTGTCGTTGTAGGTCTTCAATAGACTTATACTTGTGGAATTGCTCACCCTTTGTGGATAGACCAACAGGGACGCGTAGATGGAACGCCTGATTGAGGGTTGTCATCGTGCGGTCTTCAGGGTCCCCATTCCAGAAGATGCACACACCGTCAACACGGTAGAGGATGTTGCGGTCACGGAAATTGAACCCTTCGTCGGTATATTCATAATACTTAACGGGGTATCCATGATGGTGATATCCTTCACGCAGATGATGCATTGGGTTCCCGTTCTCAGCAACGGGTGGTGTATATAGACGCTCGCACTCCCAGTCTTTGTTGGCAAGTTTACGTGGGTTTTTATTGAGGTGTTTGATTTGCACTCGACCGTAACGTTTGCTGTTTAGATAGGCTTGTGCGATGGACTCGATACCCGGCTGGTCACCGGTGATAACGGTATCCCCACGAGCGATACAATTGTCGAGTATTTGTTTCAGTTGCGTTTGGTATTGCGCCTGTTTGGCACCGCGCATATCGGTCGAACCGGTGATAAAAATACGGGCCATAAAATATCCTTTCTGTTGGGACCATTTTTACGCGCGCAACGGTTCACAAGTGAACCTACTGCGCGCGCATGGTAGAGCTGTCGCCCCAAACCCCAACTCAATTATAGTTTAATTTAATACTAGTATACCATACAGGCAATAGAGACACAAATGTGGTAATGTCTGGTGAATAATGGTAACTTATGGTAAATCATGGTTAGCGATGGTAAGTTATGGTTAACGATGGTAAACTATGGTTCGTTATGGTAACTACTGGTTAGAATTGGTAAACTCTGGTAAGGCAGGGTTAATAATGGTGAAAGATGGTGGATAACGTTCAGGTGTGGTGAATCGTGGTTGGACCGAGTGAACGGACAATGACGATAGAGAGTGACGTTATGTGGACATCTAGCAAACAGCGTGCATCCAGATGTGGAGATATGTTGTTTGGTGGACGTCAGATAGCGAAGGTTGACGGACATAATGTCGGAGTTGGGCTGGCATTAGGTCTAGGGTGATTGTGTCGTAGTGTACCGTAGGCCATATGGTCGTAGGTTATAGCACGGTTGTTTGAGCGTAGTTTGGGTAGTGTGTGAAGAGCATAAGAGCGAACACATTACCAACGTTCGATAATTAACCATACAATCACAATTTCACGTGTGTGAAATTTCAACTAAATACACTATCATTTTACCAAATTGCTAATAGAAATGCAAACTGCGTGACCGCGGGGACTTGCAAAATAAGCAATACACCATTACAATAGGAATAAGAGAATTTAAGAATGAACAACATTCTTAGATGGTCTGAAAAACATCCTACAGCAATATCGTAGGAAACCGAAAATCTTCTAAGAAGGGAAAGAAACAATATGAAACTACATCCAGTAGTCCGATTTATCGGAGCGTGGGTATGGTTATTAGTGAAGGCATACGTCGTTGGTGCATTAAGCATCTTCGGATTTTTAATCTTGTTTGCCGTTGCGGGTATTGCAAACGCACCTAAGGCTACTGCAAACAGCCTTACACGTACAACTTACCGTGGACCACATCGTCGTTACGGTACAGAACATATCTACAAACAATAAGCACTCATCGAAAAGTCATTTACACAATAAATGTGGTACAATGGTTTTTGAGGTGAAGTCAGTGAATAAACAACAAACACATAAAGAACGTGTGTCCAGGCAATCACGCGACCTCCAGTTTGGAGACATCGTGGGGATTTGCGCACCGTTCGAGGAAAACTTACCCGACTACTATAACGGGTACAACCCACTCGACGTGAGAGGTGACTATGTAACCGACGGCTTTGGTCGTACGTACAAGTTTAGACCTGTCATGGTAGTTGGGGTAAGCGAAACCGAATTGCACTTCGTACCGATTACACATCGCAATACTGCAAAATGCGATAGAAAACATCAATACGAATTGCAACACACAAAAACAAATTCGAAATACAGTACGTCATTTGTGGAATGCCACAATGTGCGATGTATTCCGACAAAACCATTCTGGCGTGTCGATTACTTTGGACACATAGCACCAGAAGACCAAAAGCATATCAAACAATCAATGCTTGAAGATATTGCATATGTACCAAACGGTCGTGATATGCGTAAATATGTACCAGATATCGCTAGAGATATCGTCAAACAAACATTGATTGACTCAGGGTTCGAATGCGAAGTGCATGAGGACAAACAAGTGTTCAAGTTGAACACACAAGAGCACACCTTATATCAAAATGGTGTGTTGTATTATCACTATCAAAAACCACTCGAAATGGTTCAAGCGGAACATGGGTTCAGTGGCGTTGTCGATAGTATCAAACAACAAATAGAAGCTGGAGATTTAGATGAACAAGAAATACTTACCGAATCCCGTGACCGGGGTTTATCATTATGAGGGTATTGCGTATCTTGACGGACAGTTCTATCGCACCATTCGAGGTGGAAATCAATTCCAATATACATACGAATCTAGCGAAGAACAACTACCGATACCAAAATACCAAGCAGAACAATCGGTGTCAGACTTACCAGACGACATCAAACAATTAGCAGAAGATACGAAAGATGTGCCAGTGGCGCACCTACAACGTGTCATTGAGAACATCGTATTTGCAGGTGACCCAAGAGGGTTCACAACAGACGGAGAAACATTCGTGGACGCAAGTGAATCAAGCGTCGGAGCCGATGTTGCGTGGGAATTCGACTTACTACAAATGTTAGTAGAAACCGTAATGACCATTCGACAATTATCAAAATAAAATACCGATAACCACCGCATTGACGGTGGTTATTTTTGTTTGCGGATTTCGACGGATACGTCGAAATTCATTAGCGGATTTCGCAGAAATTCATTAGCCGAGTGTACAGCATACCATTGAATTCGAAGTATACCTATGGTATAATAGATGTAATATTTTAAGGAGGTGAGAACCAAAATGAGCATAGAAAAGAATTGACAATAACCGATATCAGGTAAACGTGTTTGACGAAACATTAATCGCAACCACATCTGAAGACGGTAAAGTAGTAAAAAAATCATCGGCGGTGGACATCACACCAACACACCTGCACTAAGCAGCATCATTCAGGATATCATTAAAGAAGTATTCTAAAGGAGGAATTGCCCGTGAGTGAACAAAAAAAGTAGGGCGATTGTTTTTCGTTCGAGGGTGTGGACGGTTCAGGTAAAACCACCATCATCGAGCGAGTAAAAAAATGTCATTAGAACAAAAAAAGGGTACAGCGTATGTGTTATTCGTGAACCCGGAACAACGATTTTAGGGGAACAAATTAGAGCTATTTTAAAAGATAAAAAAATACCCCAAAAAAACAAAACGAGCAGAAGTATTATTATTTTTTTAGCATCTCGTGCGGATATGGTAGAAACGACACTATCACGAGTGCAAAGCGCATATGATTATATTATTTTAGATAGATTTACAGACTCAACCTTAGCGTACCAAGGGTTCGGAGACGGACATACAATTGCAATGCTACAACAACTAAACGCATTTTTGTACGAAAGGGTTACAACCGGAACAAACGTTCTTATTGGATGTGACACCAGAAGTTGCAAAAAGCACGACGAAACGTACGCGCAGGTGACGTTGACGTATTTGACTCAGACGAAGAATTCGCAGAACGTGTACGTAAAGGGTACGCAGAGTTAGCGAAAAATGTACCCTGATAGAATTCGCGTTGTTGACAATTCGGCACCAATCGAAACATCAACAGTCGCGAGTGATATTGTCGCATATATGACGAGTGAACATACGGTTCAAACTGTCAAACGACCATTAATGCAGACTATAACACCAGAAACACCTGTGCGAATGACAGTAGAGGCCTTTTCAAAAATACCCAGACAAATACACTGGAGAATTACACACAACAGTACTAGTCAAAAATGTGACGAACACTGAAACAGGAGAAGTCGTAACAGACCACACATATATCCCGTATGACTACGAATTTGCTAAAATTGGGAACTTCGTTCCGGGTGATGTGTTGGAAGGTAAGATTGAATTGACTACCTATCGTAAAACAAAGTGCAAATGGCGACTTTGAAACGTGCATCGGTGTCAAACGACTCATCGAAGGCGAAATCGTACACCAAGTTGTGGTACCAGCTGACGCGCGTATCGCATTCAACTTCGAGCGTGGACCATTGCCACACTTATTGAAACACACGAACGAACAAGATTTCAATGAGGCCGCTGCGAAACACGCCAACTACATCCAACGAATCGCGTATGAGTATTTATACCCAGAGCGTTCGGCTACAAAAAGTGAAACGATTTGACCCATCAAAAACTCAAAGCAACACAACCAGACGTTAAGAAAAACAGCGAAAGTCGTGCCTAAAGCGACAACACCGCAGGTGAAAAGACCATATACTATTCGTAGAGGTGAGCGCTAATGCAACGAGTAGTGGTGAGTCTCACGCGAAACACAGTGAAGAATTCATTAAAGCAAGGCAATCAGATGATTAGTGCAAACGACAGAATGCATTACCGCGTGAAACAAGGGATTTCAGCTTACTTGCGTGAGTTGGGAAGTCAATTATGCCCAACCATCGACAATCAGTACAGTCCAGAAAACCCGTGTCATGTCACTGTATATGTGCATGCACCGAGCGCTAGAAAGCAAGACCCAGCGAACTGGAATCCAACCATCAAAACCGATTTTAGACGGGTTTACGGACGCAGGTTTGTGGACAGATGATAACAGTGACATCGTCAAATATGTCACGTTTGCAATGGGGTCGTATAAGACAACACCTGCAAAAACATATAAGTTTGTCATTATCATTGAGCCCGCTAAAATAAACCCAAATCACGAAGGGGTGGTTAATTGGAATATCAACTAACAAACACCATCGGTATTTATTGGTTTGGGCCAGTTACCGTACGTGAAATTATGAATATTGTCCAAACCGTGGGTCACAAGCGTATCCTATCGAACTACCCGTTACCACCAAAACCGGAAGAATTGAACAGTATGCTCGATTGGAAACACATCACCATCGCAAAAATCATTCAAACACAGCGCAATGACGTTCAGACCGAACTTCAAACCACCATACCCAACCACTGTCGAATCAGACCGTGAGATGATGGATATATTCAGTAAGTGTGAACATTGGTTTGCAGTATATCCGAAAGGGTTCGAGTTTACACGGGGATTATTAGCTCGTTGGGCAGCGTATCGTACGATTACAGGCTCCCAACTACCACACGTCATTGTGGGCGGTAACTATATCCCAGATGAGACTATTCAACTGTTGGTGGACGGACTTATAGCCGAATCCAACCCAAAAGACGGGTATGTGGCGCCAAATGGACTATCCTTACGGGGATACCAATCAATGCTCGTGAACTATTTATTAGACCACAAGCGTGCGGGATTGTTCGTGGATATGGGGTTAGGTAAGACACTAACCACATTAGAAACCATCAATCAACTATTCAAGCGTGAAGAATTAGACCCGACAAAACTTATTGTAGTTGTAGGGCCAATGCTAGTGGCTTCAGACACATGGCCACGCGAGGTAGAAGACTGGAGTTACGATTTTGATGTAATAGTGCTTGCAGGTTCGAGCCGAACCAAACGCAGGCAGAAACAATACGAATCGTTACGGAACATTACAAAACCAACATTAGTAACTATCAACAAGGAACAACTACCGAACTTTCTAGAGTTTTTCAAATATGACGCCATCGAAGACTACGTTCAAATGGTGGTCATCGACGAACTATCACTCTACAAGGGTGCGGAAACTCAAGGTGTGGAAAACATGCGGTATCTGACCGCAAATATCGACAGGTTTGTCGGATTGACAGGAACACCGGCACCAAACAACCTATTGGACATGTGGGGTCAGATGAGTATCATTGACCGTAGTATCGAAGATATCATTGGATACAATAAGTATCAGTATATTGGTCGATTTTTCCAAACGAAGAATCCAGACGCACCCCTACATTTACGTAGATATAGCGTTATCTCAGACCGGTATGAATATTTACTAAACGTGATTAGTAGATACGCAGTATCCTTGCAGTCTGACGGATTGGTAACCTTACCGGAGGCGACATTCGTGAAAGAACGATTGACGTTACCAGCCGAAGCTCTCAAATTGTATAAATCAATCGAATCGCAAATGCGTAAGCAGTTAGCGGACATAGAGGCATCAGACTCAAAAGAGGACGCGACTATGACGATTGAATACGAAATCCGAGAAAAAGGTAAGAAGGCCACCAAACAACAGACCATTCATGTAGCAAACACAGGCGTGTTGAGTGTGAAACTATTGCAGTTGGCGTCTGGTGCATTATATGACGCAATGGACGGTGACGAAGAAGAATTCGCGCAAGCAGGTCGTGCATATCGCGTGTACCACGATGTGAAGGTTGAGCGACTCAAAGAGTTAGCTGAATCCACGACGACACCGCTGTTGATTTTTCTATAGTTTACACAGCGAACGCGACAGAATTTTTGAAAGCTATCGGTGGCGAAGAATTAAAACAAAAGAATAAGAATGCAACCGATGTCATTCGCAGATGGAACAACGGTGATATCCCGATATTACTGATGCAACCAGAGAGCGCAGGACACGGGTTGAACATTCAAAAAAAGGTGGACACACCATTGTGTGGTTTGGACCACCACGTAAGAATGAGATTTATAGACAAGCCAATAAACGACTCATCCGACCAGGACAACCGAATGCAACGGTTACAGTCATCATCCTAATGGCAGACGGGACGGAAGACGTCAAACAGATGAAAACACTAGAAGAGAACGAGGCAGGACAACAAGAAATCCTATCTCGTACGCAAGTACACATCCAAACGGAGGAGAAATATGAATAACGAACAAACGTTACACGACGTTCACGCAATGGTGTCGCTCATCAAAGAAACAACTGACGAGCGTAACAAAAAAACATTGATATTATCGACGCGAAAGTAAACAAGCTCGGTAATGTGGTTGTTGCGATGAGCAATAACAGTAAGAATTTGGACGACAAGTTAACAAAACAATCACAAAAAAAGTCGAACAACTCATCAGCGTTGAAGAAGACATCAAACAAGTGTCCGAGACATTAGCTACACGCATGAACGAAGTATCTGCGCAAATGTCTGAGCATTCGACAACGATTAACAACATGACGAATGACGTAGCTGAACTTGGACAGTTGAACCGCAAACTGACGGACGAAACAAAAAGAACTAGTAACAACGCATTCAAACGACCAAATGGAACGTACGGACGCATTGAAGGCAAACATCGACCATTTGACTGGTGAGTTAAAAGCGTTAGATAAGACAGAAGATTTAGCACAAATCGCAGACATCTTAAAACGCATCCAAGATAAGACACAAGAGGCTATCGACCGTAACAAACAATCAGAACATATCTTTAAGGATGCGATTGCAGGTTTAACAGCGCAAATCGCTACCGTAGAACAACGTATGTCAGAATGTGTCGAATGCTACGCAGACGTACGTAAAAAAAGTCTAGCGAAATGGAAGCACGCACCAAAGCTATCGAGTTTATGGTGCAGGCTATCCGTGACGAAGCAAAAAAACGGAAGACGCAAAAAGAACCGGAACAAGAACAATCTGACAAAGCAGAGGACAACACAAACGCGGAGGTAGAGTAAGATGACAGACAATACACCAATGGTATTAGATACCGTCGCACAAGAAATCATCCGCGAAGTTCAAATTGGAAGACTAACGAATGCTAAGTTAGATGTTATCGGAAAGTACGCACAACAATCTGTCGATAGCGCCAACACCATGAACGAACAATTGACAGCGAACATGGACGCTATGCAACACGCGATGGAAACATGCAAGACATCTATCGTCGCAACTGGCGGTGTTATTGACGATGTGAACGTGTTGAAAATTGACGCAAAAATCATACGAAAATGTAATGAAGACAAACGCGGAACAATTAGCAACTACAAAAAGACTTATTCAATAAACATGCGCAAGAAAATCAATCATGGATTTCAGAGTTGATGAAGGCGCAAGACACACAACTTGAGGTTGTCAACCGTGAGTTGGAGAAGACCGTCGCACTTGCACGTGAGACAGATAAGAAGTACAATGAGTTACAGTTGAACAAACGTTTGTTGGAACTTGTGGGTGAATTGGCGTCGATTACAGAATCACAAAACCAATTTGAAACGACAGTGACCAATGTGTTGAATGATATTGCGTTAAGCGTAACACTCATCCAACAACAAGGGGATGACATTGTCGCAAAGACAAACGCGTTGATTTCTGAGCAATCGACAATGGCAGAAAATGTGAAGAACTTGTACGAAAACGTGCAACAAACAGCAATTCCGCTACATGTTGCTCAATCAATGCGTATTGACCGCGGGATGAAAGAAACAGAGCATATCTGGGCAGAACTCACACAATTAGAAACAGGTTCAAAACAAATAGACGAACCATCAACAATCGAACAAGAACCAATCGTCGAGGTACAATCAACCGCGAAGAAATCATTCTTCCAACGATTGAAAGACGCATTCAAAGGAGAGTAGTATGACAACAGATATTACATTAGCACAACTAACAACAGCCACCGTCAACACTGGAAAGGTTGTTGGAAAAATTATATCGTGAAAACGCGGAGCAATTCAAAAAGTTAGACCGCGTTGAAGAATTAGTCGAGGACTTAGCCACAAAACGACAAGACATTGACGTTACACCACTCATTGAGAATTTAGACGCTATGCGTAACGAACAAGTCGAAGCGATTGAAGGCGTGGCCAACATTGTGAAACCATTAATTGGCGCACAAGCTACGGTCAAAGAGACTGTCACTAATGAATTGGCGACCGTTCGAAACAACATCAACAACATCCAAGCAACTGTCGGAGGGTACAACGAGGTATTACAAACACTCGTACACGTGATGAATCGTATCGGCGATTCTGTGAAAGAAATCTCCGACAATCAACAACGTTTAAATGATAAGTTGGACGCGATGGAGCGTCGTGTTTCAAATATGGACGAGTCGTTGGTTGAAGCGACACTACAAATGACAGAGACAAGAGAATCAAATATCGAAACAGCCGCTCGTGTAAAAACACTAGGGGTTCAAGTGTCGAGTATGATGCTATCAAGCACAGCGTCAGAAGACGATTTAATTAGTCTAATGGCAGAATCAAGTGAACTATTAGAGGGGGACCAATAAGCATGAAATTAGAAGTATTTAGTAAAGCACAATGTCCAAAATGTAACACATTGAAAACGTTCCTGAACGCAGAAGGGTTAGAATACGTGGAACTACGTGTCGACGAAGACGACAAAGCGTTGCAACGTGTAAAAGATATGGGGTTACAATCATTACCTGTTTTTAGTGGTTGACGAAGATGACGAACACCCAATCGTCGGCTTAGATATGCCAAAACTAGAAAACCTAACAAAATAACGACAATATTTCCGCTGGCACGGGTGCTTCGCACCCTACACCGGCGGATTTTTTTAGTGAGCTGCGCCCCAAACCCCAATTCATTTATAGTTCAAAAAAATTACATTTGAACAACCATTATACATACAGAAAGCGAGGATAATTGATTGCAGTAATGTAATATACATCGTCGTAAATTCGGTCTAGTATTTCATGCGTAAGTATGGTATAATGGGTCGAAAGCAATCGCATTGGCCGGTCGTAGACCTAACCAATGCTACGTAGTGGGGTTTCACCCCAATCCCCAATTAATTTTTGAAAAACTATAATTTAACGAAACGAGGATAACAAATATGAAAAACACAATTAAACGTACAACAGTCTTAACAGCTGCGGTTGCAGCAGTAGCTACTATCGGTGGTAAAGTAAACGCTGAAGAAGTGACTACACCAGTAGCACCTACGACAGAACCAGTTGCTGAAACAACAGTAGCAACACCAACAACGACTGTTTCGGACGAAAAAGTATTAGAAGCTAAACAAACAGCAGACAATGCACAAGTAGCCGTAGAAACAAAACAAGCGGCGCTAGATAACGCGCAAGCTGAACGCGACGCTAAATCAAAAGAATTAGAAACAGCAAAAAGCAGAAGAAAAAGCATTAGCTGAAAAAAAGCTGAAGCAGCTAAAGACGTAACACCTGAAAAGGTTACTGAATTAGAACAAACTGCTACTGAAAAGACAGCTGATAAAGACGCAAAAGCTCAAGCTGTTGACACTGCAAAAGCAGACCAAACAGTGAAACAAGCAGACGCTGACCAAAAAAAGCACAAGCTGTAGAACGTGCTAAAGCTGAACAAAAAGACGCTGAAAACAAAGTAAAAAGAAGCTGAAGACGCAATCAGTGGAACAGCTGTAAAAGACGCACAAGATGCTAAAGACGCAGCTGACCAACGAGTAAACGATGCCATCGTTACTAAAAAAACACAGCTACAAAAGAGTTAGAAGACTCCAAGAAAGCAGACGCTGAACGTGATGCTAAGAAAGCTCAAATTACTTCAGAAATCCCAGCTAAAGAAACAACAGCATCTAAAGCTGGTGAAGCAGTGACAGCCGCTGAGAAAGTATTAAATGCAATCCCAGCGATTACAAACATTACAGTTGACGCTCAATGGGCGAAAGATGCGAAAGCATACTTAGACGAAACGAACCGTGACTGGTCTGCTGGTTTACGCTTCGGTACTGCCGAATACGATGCTGCAGAAAAAGTACATGATGGTAAAGTAGCGTCTCTAGCGAAAGCATTAAACAAGAGCGCAGAAAAAGCTATCACGATTGCCGGTGGTCAGATTGACTCAAAAAACGCCAACAAGGGATTGGGGAATTATTAGACGTCAACAACTTACCACAAGACGTGTTAGAAGCTGCGAATGACCAATTCATTACAATATTGAATGAAATTCGTCGCGCAATGGGCTTGAGTGACGCAAAAAAATCAACAGCAAGAACATTGAATTCGCAAAAGAAGTTGCAAAACGTTACGTCGCAAACAATATCAAATTCATCAACCACTCAGGTAAGAGTATTGCCGAAGCAGCCAAAGCGTTAGGGTTACAAATACGATGCCAATGCGTTGAAAGCAGACACGACTAGACAACCATATGAAAAACTTAGCAACTCACTGGAGTAGCCAATATAAGTTCCAAGACGGTACTGTACGATTGTCACGTGCTGAACTTATGTACTTAGCTGCAAACTCTGCTGCATCATTCATGATGGAAGGTGCCGGAGGTCACTTCAGAACTCTATCTCGTGACAACATCCAAGGTATGGCTTATTCAGCACGATTAGACGAAGACGGAATGGCGATTGTACAATTACACGTACTGAACGCAAACAGTTTTTGGTCAAAAACAAATCACAGACGAAGCCACTACAAACCGTGCATTACCAGAAACTGACCGTACAACAGCTCAAGCGAAGTTAGACCAAGCTAAAGCTGATAAAGTTGCAGCTGATAAAGCTGTAGCTGACGCTAAAGCTGAATTAGCACGATTAAACGCAGAAGTTTCAACTACACCAGCAAAACAAGTAGCATTAGCAAACGCTAATAAAGCATACACTGACGCAGTGAACGCTCAACAAGAAGCAGCTCATCGTCTACACGTTGCCAAATCTTCAGCAGAAGATAAAGTAACAGCGTTAGAACAAGCTCGTACTCGTAAGACATTCACAGACGCAGTAGTAGCTGGTAAAACAACTGAATTCGAAACTGCAAACACTGCATTATTATTAGCAAAAGCTGAAACAGCGAAAGCTGAAGAAGCATTAGCTAACGCCGTTAAAGCAGAAGATGACGCTAAGAAAGCTGTAGCGGACGCTAAAGACTTATTAGCAAATAAAAGTACAACTAGAAAACGATTTACGTGATAAATCTCAAATGGTTGTCGCTTTAACAAATGCGTTAACAACACTAGAAAACAAAGTATCAGATAAAAGCAAACGATGTTCAAGCAGCGAAACGTGCTTTAGAAGATGCAACAAAAGAATACAATCGTCTATTAGCTATCTACACAGCTGAACGTGCTGTAGCTCCATTAATCCAAGATGAATTACCAGAATTCACTGGTGGTGTGAACTACGCAGAAGACTTAGTATTCGAATTACCAGAATTAACAATCCCATCTGAAGGCGCAACAGAACCATCAACAGTAGCAGTAGCAAACGTTGATACAGTGAAACCAGCAACTGTAGCTGACGCAACAGTAACTGAAGTAACTGAACAATCTGAAGTAACTGTAGCTGACGCAACAGTAACTGACGTAACTGAACAATCTGTACGTACAACTAACGTTGACAAATTACCAGAGACTGGAGCTGAAGACACAATCATTACAACTGTAATGGGTGTTGTATCATCTCTATTAGGTCTTGGCGTAATTGCAAAACGTAAAGAAGACTAATTACAGGTTATCCTTGACCAACCGTACTTCGGTACGGTTGGTTATTTTTCTTTGCCTATTTCTTCGCTGACAGATAGGACATTACATTCAGGAAGTGACATTATGGAAGAAAAACTTATTACTACAAGTCATCCGGTTGACGGAACAAGCAACAGGGATGACATCGGAAGAGTTGCAAACATTCGTAAACGCGGACGCGAGCATTTTTGCACGACCCATATCTTTACGACAGTATGAACACCATTGTCGACCAATTACACCTGTTTAAGCTATTCCAACAGGCAAACCCGACAGCATTGTGTATTGTCGATACAGACTACGACACAGATGGTTTGAACAGTGCTGCAGTAGTATCAGCCGGACTATCGGTGTTTGGGATTGAACATCGCGTCTATCCACCATCGAGACGTGACGGATACGGACTCAACCCAAAAAGCGGTTGACGACATGATTGCAATGTATAAGAACGTTGGTATGATTTTAACAGCCGATAACGGGTCCAAAGCACAAGCCGGAGTTGAGTATGCAAACTCATTAGGAATTCCCGTTCTAGTGACAGACCACCACTTAGCAAACGGTGAGTTAGCGCCCGCCAGCGTAATTGTCAACCCAAATAAAGACGGAGATACTTATCCGTTCAAGGGTAACGCAGGTGCAGCTGTTGCATGGAAGACAATGATGGCATATGCCACAAAATATGATGTGCTCGCAAAACCGTTGATTGAAGACTTAATCGTGTTCGCAGGTATGGCCAATGTCAGTGATGTTATGCCAATCTTAGATGAAAACCACTATATGGTTAAGAAGGCTGTACAACGTATCAAAGAATATGTAGACCTACGAAAAGCAGGATACATGCGCGGTATACCAGCCACGTATCTACGTGTGTCGAACACAGGAATCCAAGGTTATGACACTGTATTCCACGGGTTGTTTGACATCATCCACGGTATCCAAGAATACAAGGACGAACAGCAATTACAAAAGGGTAAACAAGCAAAAACCACTCAAAACAAACGAAGAATTAATCGGATGGTACATCTCGCCCGCCGTCAACGCTGTGGGGCGAGTACACGGAGATACGACAACAGTATTCAAAGCAATCCTCAGCCCAGACCCAACAGAACGAATCCAAGCGGTGCATCAAATGATGGTCGATAACGATACTAAATCGGCATTACGTGACGGAGTGTTGGACCAAATCGTACCAGCTAATCACTTCGGAAAGGACGGAAACGTGTTGTTTGTCAACACCCGCTCCGGTATTGTCGGCTTAATTGCAGCTAACGTATCAGAACGCACAAAAGAAAAGCCACGTGCGTGTTCGGACGTGAATTACCAACAGAGCAAAAAGGTGTTTGAACCAAATTTCTTAGACGGACAAAAATATCCCTGACGACTTGACCATTTCGTGTTCGGCACGTTCGAACGACTTACAGCCGTTGAACATTATCTTTGGACGTATCATGGAACGCTACCCACACATCATCAGTGGAGGTGGGGGACATGAAGGTGCCGCAGGGTATTCCATCTATTACAAGTACGCTGCTGAATTTAGACAAGTGTTTGATAGAGTCTCGGGTGAAGTTCGAGCTGAGATGGAACGTTTAGTTGCGGAACACCCAGAACGAATCTTACCAGAAAACATCTTACCAATCAGTCTGAGTGACCGCGAAGGGTACATCAACATTTCGAAAATACCAGATTTACATCAACAACTATTGGATATTCTGACATTCCAAGAAAGTATTCGACCATTCGGGAAGGATTTCAATGCGCAAACTAAGTTCAGATTGTGCTTTTCAGCCGAAGAGTTGACAACTACGCCAAATATTCAAACGGTTTGGAATTTTTGGTCTGGAAAATCGATTAAATTCAACCTGAACGGAATGTCCGCATTAACGTTCGATACAAAATTTGCATTACAAGTGAAACAAGCCGCACAAACAAATCCAAAACAACTATTTGTGTGTGATTGTCTATTGGATGTTAACGAGTTCCGAGGAAAAACCACCCCACAACTCATGATGAGTAAGGGTCGAGCAGTGACATCTATTGACGATTTAGATGAATGAATGATACAATAGTAGATATCACGAAAAAGGAGATTCGTATGAAAAAAAGATAAGACAACACACAGTTACCATATTAAGTGTAATTGCGATTTTATTCGGAGCGTGGTTGTTAATACAACCACATATCAGAAATCACACGTTGAAAACTGTCGTACAGGAGACGAACCAACAAATCGCAGAGACACTCACACCAGAGATAATCGAGGAAAACAAAAAAAGCTGACGTCACGTATGATTACGAAGACGTCAGACCTGTTACTATGACGAAGTAATGCACGCAAGACAAAACCCGGAAAAACGTCTATAGTGTGGGTGAGATAGTAATACCATCGGTGGGTATTCACTTGAATATTGGGGCTGGAACTAGCAACTACACAATGATGGTGGGGGCGGGCACATTACGACCAGACACTGAATTCGGCAAGGGGAACGTCGTTCTTGCGAGCCACTTCATGGGCGATTATTCCGATTTGTTATTTTTCGCCACTAAAACGCGTATCTATCGGTGATGATATCTACATATCTGATATGCAACACATCTATAGATATACGATTACAGACTACAAGGTTGTATCACCAGACCACACAGAGGTTGTAGAGCAGACAAACGAACCCATCATCACGCTTATTACGTGTGATGATTTAGACGCCGTGAATCGGGTTGTCGTTCAAGGACGATTATCTGAGATTTACGATGCCAAAACCGCACCGCAAAACGTACTCAACTCATTCACCATCGCCAAACTAACAGCGTGGTAGCTAAAAAAGACACCCATCAGGGTGTCTTTTTATTATGGTTCTAAGTGGTCACTACCTAACTCTTCAACGAATAAGAGTACTTGTTGGAATTGTTCAGGTGTGAGTTTGTTCAGTTTAGAAACTAAGATTTCATTCGATGGTTCAGATACAGACTGCAAACCTGACGGTGGTTCCGGAGCTGAAGCGATTTTCGATGTGTGTGTTGGTTCCGGTACAACCGGTTCAATCGATTGTTTTGATTCTGCAGCGGCAGCGAGAACCGTTGGGTCAAACAATAATGTCTGTTCAGGCTCTGCTTGTTTTTGCTCTGTAATTGGCACTTCAACAGGTGTTTCAGCGACGTGTTTTGAAATATCAACACCAGCGTTTAAATCGACTGGCGCTGTATCTTTCAACACTTCGGCACGAGCGTCTTGCGTACGTTTTAAGTCTGCACGATACTCATCTTTCCACGTGTCGAACGACATGTTACCATCTAGGTCTACTGACCCTGGTGGGAGTGCACTTTCAACAGGGAAGAGTTCAGCAGCTTTACCAACGTGCAATTGGCAATCCTCGACCGTTGCTTGACCGTTGAGCACGGCTAATAGCATATCGTCCATACCTTTCAGGTCTGGGTTCCACGCTAATGTACCGCAGTTTAGGGTCATTGAGTAGAGACTCAGCATCGTTAATACCAATCGCTACGTTACGGTTTGTACGACCGTCCGCGTCGAAGGCTAGAATCACATTGTCAATCTTGCACGTTTCAGCGATGCGACGAACAGATTTAGCAGCTTTACCATTAGTACCCGCTACTTGTGCAATGATGATACCATTTTTCTTCCGGTACGATTTCGCTTGCAATAGACTTACCGTTTTTTTGTCATGCGTAGTGATGTATTTACCAACGATACGACCTTTGAGGGCACCTTCGACGACGATTACAGTAGAACCGTGACCTTCTTTTTGGTGGTCGTGCGTATACGAAACCAGCGTCCGCTGGGTGTAATTGTTGCGCAAGTTTGTCGCTACCGCACATATCACCAGCACCAATCCATGAGTATTTTTGCAGAGTTTGCAAGAGAGATAGATTTGATGTTTGGGTGAATGTCGTAGCCACGACTTTTCAGTACGTCAGTAAGGTCTTTCCCAACTGGGAATACGAATTTACCAGTGTTGTCTTGGAAATACGCTTCAACTTCGTCTTTAACGTCGATAAGGCGTAAGTTCATGTCAACACCATCTGTGTTTTTGAAGGTGTAACGAACGCCGTTCGCAGATGAATCATCTTTGATTTGGTACTCATTTTTGTTGAGTGAGTATCCAGATACGTGTTTCACCGATAATTTAGTGTTGAACGTATTCGTGTCCGTACCGACCTGAGGACGACCGAATAAGTTGTGTTGTGTCTTCATTGGAATTACGTAACCACCGTAACCTTTGTGTTTGTAAGACAACACAGGTTCATTGATTGGTGTTTCACCGTTGAAGAATTTCATGTCGTAAGTTGTCGCATTAACACCGAACATCCCTACGAAGTCATCTTTATAGATACCCGGGATAATTACTTTACCAGCTGGATACGTGAAGAACTCACGCAAATCTTTTTGCTTCTAACCCACGTTTAGGGTTTGTGAGTTTGGCAAATTGGTTTGTGCTGTAGTCATCTGTCTTATTAGACAGTGGGTGAAGTTGGCGCATGGTGCTTAACACATTGTGTCTACGAGCTTCCCATTGGTCTTTCGTGTATGCTTCGAAACGTTGACGCACAGTATCGTCATCCGCAACGAACTTTTTGCTAATCTTAGAGAAAAATCTTAGGGTTCGTAATGAATAGCTTTTTATTTTGACGGTTAATCACTGGCATTTTGCGTTCTGTTGCCGCTTTGTTGACCAAGTTCATTGCCATGTGGCATTGTTTGAGGTTTTTGAAGTGATTGGTCGAACGTGACAGCCACGTAATCATAATCGCCAGCATTCAAGGCTGATACCAATGATTTCATCAAATCAGGTTGGTATTTGTCTGAGAGCACCAATTCATTTGGTTTTGGTGCAACTTCATTCCTAGTAAAACGAACGATAAAGGGTTTGTGGTATTCCTGAGTCATAGTTGAACCTCCTATTTAGTATCACTTATTATTATACCACATTGTAACACAAATGAAAAATTCCAAAAGCAGGTTTACCATTGTTTTAAAGGTATACCTGTGGTAAAATAATAGTGTCATGAAAATAACAAATGAGGTGAACACTATGACAACAATGAAAACGAATCGAAATGAGACGGTATGTGAGACCAAGACTAATCGACGCGTTTACGAAAAATATATTTAAGCAAAGACGGCAGTAAGAAAAAAATTACAAGTTGAACTTCGTCAGCTACTCAAATAGTGGTGTCTCTGTTAAATTCGACCACTCAGATTTTTGCGTGCTCGTGAACATGTATAACAACGGTGAAGTATCATACGTGTTCGATTATTACCGTGAAGATGGTGAGCGCCAAATCATCTTACCAGCCGCAGATACTTATGAATATGAAAAAAAGTGGAAAAAAAGCCATTTCAGACTTCATCAAATTAGTTAAGACAGAATTGAAAGCTGTCAACAAAGGAGAAAGAAGTTATTAATATACAACAAATCACAGAGAGGACCATCACATGAAAGCATTAATCGTACCAGACGTACACATGAAGTTCGAGAACATGATTGATACTATCCATGATTTGTGGAGGCAGCACCGCCCTGATAAGCTCGTATTGTTGGGTGATTATTTCGACGATTGGGGTAAGACGGGTGATGACGCACTGTATTGGAGAACCGGCGACATACTAGAATATTTGCGTGAGGATTTTCCAACAGTATTCTTATTAGGTAATCATGACATCCCGTACTTGCTCGATGAACCACAACGGTATTCGTCTGATAGCGCAGAAGTGCGCCAAGACATCAAGAGGCGTTTATTAGACGCCAACCCGTACGTTGTTTACGAAATTGACGGTGTGCTATTGAGCCATGCAGGCTTCATCGATGAGCCAACGCCAGAATTAAAACGCAGGTGGTCAGAATTACCCGAAGCGACAAAACATTATCTAGCTCACGCGACGGATGGACCACTCTGGGTGAGACCAGACGTGTTAGAGCTATGCGGAAACGTCTCACAACCGCAAGTCGTCGGGCATTCGCCTGTGAAACAGGCAACGGTGTTTAAAACACCTAATAGCTCAGTTGTCGTGACTGACACGTGGTCTACGTATCGGGACGGCAGACCAATTGGCGATTGCGATATGTATTTATTAACAAATGGACAATTACAGTCCATAAAACACGGTCTAATCCCGTGGAATCAGAAGGAGGACACGAATGCTATCGAACGATGAAAAGGCAAATAAACCGCAGGTCATGCGTATTTTGGACGCACTGGACAAATTAAATGCGGAACTAAAACAAAACGGGGATAAAAAACAATATACATCTATCCCATACGAACCAGGAACACACCCGCTAGATGAGCGAGCACGACTCATGGGGTATGAGCCAATCGGATTAGACATCCTGTTTGGAGACCCAGACGGAGACCGAAAATTAATGGTACCGATGATTGCGGTGACATTACCAGAAGAGCTCAGCACTTACAATGATGGTGTATATACAATGTATATTAACCAATTGGAAGACGGTAACGAGCAAACACTACTAGGTGTAGTCATTCCAAACTCAAAATCGAGAGAATCACTCATTCGAGGCGTGGTACAATCGTTAGATAATCACATGGCGACATTGAAACACCCAGACTTACAACCATATGATTACTTGCAAATTATGTATCAATTCATCGAACACAACATGGTTAATAACATTGCAAAACGTACATTCCCAGATGATGCGACTATCCGACGCATTTTTCGAAATGGAATATAGTCCGCAAGTATTCTTAGCTCTAGCAATGTATGCGTCAGGTCGAGACGAAATGACCGTACAAGAAGAGGCGTTCAACGCGCAACCATATCTTGTGATGAAAAATGTTGAACAACAAATGAAAGAATTAGCCGATAAAGACAAAAGAACGTGACGGTGATGTGAATGAGTAAAATCAAAAAACTCACCAAGCGTGAGACGAATATTCTAGTGTGTTCAGTCTTTTGGGTTGTATACTCACTCGTTGCTGGAAACATTCATTGGTTCAGCCGTGATTGGAGCTTCCAAGATGTAGACACCATGTATACCGCTATCTCACTAATCGGATTGGTTGCAATTTTCGCAGTTGTGTATGCACTTGTTGGTATGTTCAGATACGTATACGCAGGAACAGAATCATTAAAACGCATCGTAAAAGTATGCACCGCTGCAACATTGATGATTATCGTGGGCGTTATCGCGCAACCACGAACACACGGTTCATTGCATACCACAGCCGACACAACACAAGTACCACAACAAGACGTGGTATATATGACTTACTCAACGACATGCGATTTCTGTGTCATCTCAAAAGATACCGCTATTGGTGCGGTAGATAGATACGTAATTGCAACTGGAGAGCGCGTACAACTAGTGGATATCGACCAAGATAACCCATTAGCAAACGAATTGAGAAACCACATCAGAGGCAAAGGTTCTCTAGTAAAACTACACGGAAACGACATCACAACGATTGTATACACACAAGGGGATGGCAAAGGCAACCCAGTAAAAGCACCGACTGAAACGATTTATCGTTACATTCAGGAGGTGTCTCGTAGTGGTCGGTAGACGTCGTAAAATCGAAATCTACACTGACGGTAGCGGAGACACACAAAAAGAGTCTAGGAGCGTCGGCGTTAGCGATATACGTAGACGATAAATTACATTATGAATGGAAGGCGTGTGTAACGCCAGCTACAAATAATGTAGCGGAAATGGTTGCGGTCATGAAAGCATACGAAATTCAAGATTTACTGTGCGAACCTGTAACCATTCGTTCTGACTCGAAATATGTCGTTGAGACCGTTCACGGTGAATATAAAGTTCGAACAAACAAAGCATTGTGGGGTAAAATGATGCAAATCGCACAACAACATCCACACGCCAAAATAAAACATGTCAAAGGGCACGCTAACAGTGCGCAAAATAACCATGTCGATAAGTTGGCGAAAAAAATCATCTACGTCAAGAACGCGGAAAACTATAATAGGAGGTGTCACGAAACGAATGACACGAAAACATACACACTTCTTGTGGGGCGTAGCCCTAGCGACCATCATTGGTTCCGGAGCTCTTATGGTTTCAGACGCACAAGCATCTGTCGTCGTGCGAACGATTGATACGTCAATGCCAGAAGTCATCAATGAAACCGTGTTGAGTGAAGTGACACGTACCAACTCAGTAGAAGTTGCGCGTGTCAATACGAAAATCAAATTGGCACTCGACAAAACCCGAGCGGAGCAAAAACGCCAAGAGGAACAAAAAGCCAAAGAAGAGGCTGAACGTAAAGCCAAGGAAGAAGCGGAACGCAAGGCCAAAAAAGAGGCTGAACGTAAAGCACAAGAACAAGCACAAGCTGCGCAAGCAAGCACACCAACACCTGTAGCTACAGAATTGCAATTTGGAGCTGATGGATTACTAGTGATGCAGGCATCAGGCAGAGCGCAACAAGTAGTAAACCTACTACTAGGTATCCCTGGTCACAGCAATGGTGCAGGGTATCACCAATCAACTGGGTTAGACGGTTTGATTAGTCAACTATCCACTGCAGAAGCGATTTGGGTGTTGCACCGAATCGAAGGTGCCGGATTTGGACAGACTGGTGACGGTTATGCCGGAATGGACACACCAGCGTCACATAGAGCTGTTGTTGCAAATCAAATTAACCGACGTTTCGGCGGCAGCATTCACGCACTATTGTACGCATGGGGAACCTATTCTTACGGTGGATACTAAGGGAGACAACTAAATATGGAACAGACACATAGACAGACGAAAAAGCCACGACGCATGAAGTGGTGGCAAAAGTCACTGTTGACACTCGTAACAATCATATGTGCTGGTCTAGCGGGATTAGCGGGGTTTGTATCGATTAAGTTACAAACCCTTCCGCATATAGACGCACAATATTTAAAAAGTGCCGACAGTGAGTCAAATTACTGACAAAGACGGGACAGTCATCTGGAAACCAACCAACAAACGTGTCGAATCGATGACGTTCGAGGAAATCCCAGAGATTTATAAACAAGGTCTCGTCGCTGTCGAGGATAAAACATTCTGGACAAGTAACGGGTTCTCATGGAAAGGCGTACTCAATATGATTGTGAGTACTGTTCGTTCGAAAATCGATAAGAACTATGAGGCTCGTGGTGGTTCGACGCTTGAGCAACAGTTGATTAAAAATGTATATTTTAACGGAGGTCAAGGGATTGACACCGTTACACGTAAAATCCAAGAATTGTTCTTAGCAAGACAAATCACAGAAAATTTCTCGAAAGAGGAACTTTTCACATATTATGTGAACCGATTGGAGTATGCTGAAGGCGACACAGGATTAAAAGCGATTATGAAGACGTACTTCAATAAGACTCCAGCGCAGTACGCAGAGCGTACGCCAGAAAACATTTCTGAATTAGCGTATCTGGTTGGTTTAGGGCAAGCACCGTCGGGTTATAACCTGTACGAACACCCAAAAGCTGCAACAGACCGTCGCGACATTGTGTTGAGTGTCATGCTTAAAGATGGCATCATTACACAACAAGAGTACGACAACGCCATCAAGACTGACCTAACAGCGAATTTACAGGAACGCTATTGGGAGCAAGAGGCGCAACGTGCTCAAAACCGAAAATACAAAGTGTATACTGATTTAGTGTTGCAAGAAGTGTCGAACTTAGGGTACGACATGGAACGTGTATCGCTCAACATCAAGAGCCACTTAGATAGTAAATTGTTTGACGAAATCACAAATCGTGTGCGTCAAGATGGTTACTATCAAGATGGCGACCAACAAGTTGCCGTTACGGTTATTGATAAAGATGGTATCGTTAAAGGGATTGTCGGCTCACGACACGGGAATGATGAATATAACCGTGCGATGCAGCAAACCCGTTCAAGTGGTTCATCGACAAAACCGTTCACCGCATATGCACCATTGTTTGAATACTTTGGTTCACAGTACAATTCAGGTAGTATGATTTCATCAGCAAACTATCAATATCCGGGTACAAACAGTATCATGTATAACTTCGCAAGAGCCACATATGGTAATGTGACCTTGCAACAGGCGTTGCGACTATCACTCAACACACCTGTTGGTCGTATCGATGACGAAATCTTAGGGTCGTCACGAATGAAAATGTTCTTAAACAACGTCGGATTGGACGTGAAGGATACGTATTCGTCAGTGGACGGTATCGGATTGAACATCTCAACAGTACAAGCCGCAGCTGCGTATAACACACTCAATAACGATGGTACCTATATCGAACCACGATTTGTGGATACCATTACGTTCCCAGACGGAACGGTCAAAACCGTAGAGCCGGTACGTAAACACGGTATGAACGCATCTACAGTATATGTCATCGCACAAATGTTACGCGGTGTTGTGCAACCAGGTTCAACGGGTCAATACGCACACATCAGTGGGTATCAAGGATACGCCGGCAAGACCGGTTCCGTAGCATTCGCAGACGATGTGAACCCACCGGCACCTTATGGAGTCGGAGCATCTGACAACTGGTTCAATAGTGTGACAAATGGTGGGTATTCGATTGCTATCTGGACAGGGTATGATGAACCAAACACATCACCACAATTATCGGATAACTACAAAGGATATATGACATTGGGCAAAGACTTGCAATACTATCTGACTAGTGGTCAATCACCAGCTGATTGGACAAGACCGGATACGGTTCGTCAAGTCGGTGGTTCAGGACTCAACGCAACGTATGCAGTTACAGATAGCCAAGACGTGGGTTCAACGGAAACAACCGTATCGAAACCACAATTAGCACCAATCAAGAATATCCGACCAGGAACAATCGTTGAAAAGGATTGGCAATCAAAAAAATCCCAGAGGAATGGAAACCGATTTATCAGTTGTGGCAAAACACACCTGACATCACAGAAAAACAATACGGTACTAACAAAACAACAGTATGACATCTTGAAATCAATCATAGGAGGGAACTAAGCAGTGAAAGCAAGATACTTATGGATTCCCTTGGTGATTGCAGTGGCTGGAGGAGGCTTGTTCACGAAACAAGTCATCGACCGCTACAATCAATCTGTACACTGGGCGAATTCAACACCCGCATCACAGGCGGATTTGCCACCCTGAGTTCGTGTCAAATTACACGGATGATACACTAGGTACGTTGCAACAAGCGTTCGCAGACGTGAATAAGCAATTGACATCGGTAACCGATGACCCAACGAAAGAGTGGGTTACAGCGAGTGAGTCAGCGTTGTCGCGTGCAACTACAGCATTAGAGAAAGCAAATATCGACAAGACGAAATTGTCGGAACTATTAACCCGACTGAAGGGCTATATCGACGCGTGGCATGTGTTGGATGAATCAACGCAAAAACTAATGGTCGATGAACTACAGTCGAGTTTGACACACTTCAACAATGAATATGCATCGCACCAACGTCCGGTCGACAAATCGTGGTTGGCAAAACTAGAGAACCGCGTGGACTTATACGACCGCGTGGCAACTGTTATGGATGAGTTCTGGCATATTGGATTGTTGGGTAACGACTTGTTCTCAATTAAACCAAACGTAGACGCTACGACAGTGTCGAAGCTCAAATCGGAATTCGAGGCTGTGAAAGACTTTGAACTCGTTAAACCATACATCGAATTATTATCAAGCGACAACATGTCGGCTATTGTGAAAAAAACAATAACGAATTGTATAATAAGAATATGTGGGATAACGCGAAGTCAAAAACTAACAGCGTTGAAATCAGTAGTCTATGTGGACATCACCACACTCAAAACACTGAAAGACTTGAAGGACAAACAAATCACTTACAAAACGCCTGAGTTAAAACCGGGAGAAATGTTGGAAGATGATAGTCCTGTCAGCAAGTTGATGGTGGGTGATGAAATCATTTCGGGGAACTTGTACGTGAAGAAGTCGATGATTAAGGCGGAAATTACACCGCACATCAAGCAACCACAACGTACAACAGAACAACCGACAACACAACGTCAAACGACTGAACGTCCGACATCGCAAACGCACACAGAACAAACAACTAGGAGGAACAGGTAATGCCAATTTGGTTAATCTATTCTCTGGTGATGTTTGTAGTATCACTCATCTTGGGTATCGTATTTAAAGTGGCTAAGAAAGTCATTGCGATAGTGGTTATGATTATGCTGATGGTATTTGCCGCGGCAGAATACATCAAACCCGTACAAGATGTGAAGAACAACATCATCCAGACTGTACAAAAGTATATCCCATTTGTGGGAGACGCTAAAGACAAACTTGACAATGGGAAAAATCAAGTCTCAGACGCTGTCAACAAGGCGACAAAACAAACGCCCAGTTCGACCGCACCAATCCCAACACCCGCGCAAGTAGACACTACGAGCGACTGGGCTGAATACGTCGTTCAGTTGATGGATGCAGACGCTGTATCTAACACAGACGAAGGTGCCGCAAAATACGGTGCTCAAATCCAATTGGGTAATTTGGACAACCAACAACGTCCAACATTCGCACACATCCGTGTGAAAGACGCACAAGAACCCGGTACAAACGGTGAAAAACGCGCAGACAAATTCAACGTCAACCCAGAGGGTTGGAAAAACTACCAAGTCAACGGGAACTGGGTGTATGACCGATTACACATGGTTGGGTATCAATTCAGCGGGTTGATGGACGAATTACGTAACTTGTTTACCGGGACTCGTTGGTTGAACCGCGGTGTTGAGGGGAACGGAACAGACCAAAATAACGTCGACTCAATGTTGTATTATGAACAACAATTAGACAACTGGGTTGCACTCCACCCAAACTACACGTTAGATTATTACGTGAAACCAATCTTCCACGATAAAGAAAAAGTTGCTCGTGCGGTATATATGCAGTGGGTTGGTATTGATGAAAACGGGGACACCATCGAAATTCAAATCGGTGGTCGCTCCGAGCGTGTGAACGGGGATGTGTACGGTGTGGTACTTGAAAATGTATCACCATCATTCACTATCGATTACACAACAGGTAAAGTAACACCGAAATAAGAAATAGGCACTCATACGAGTGCCTTTCTTTTTTTGCAAAACCCAACGGTCAGCAAGCTGACCTACTGGGTTTTGCATAGTGGGGCGTTGCCCCAAACCCCATTCCATTGTTATATATGATGGGCATCTCCACAAAATTTGTAAAAAGCTGTACAAGCGGTGTATAATTAGAGTATCTAAACAACAGAGAGGAGCCAATACACATGGCAAAATATACTGTCGATTACACACCTATCGAAACTACACGTAAAAACGGCGTACAATCAACATCATACAAGTTCACAACACCAGAAGGTCGTGAATATTTAGCACCCGTTAAACGTCAAGTCGTAACAGCAAAAGGGAATGTTATTCCATATGAGAAAGCTCAAAAGAATGAACGTCTACACAAAACATACGTAAACACATTAGTAGCTGGACAATATGCAAACATCATGTCAATGAAACAACGTGAAGCGAACATGTCTGAAGAAGACCGTGCAGCGCGTTCAGAAAAAGGACGTATCGCAGGTCAAGAAGGGTATGCAAAACAACAAGCATCAAAATTAGCGGAATCAATTGCAGATTTAGACGGAGACGCGTTAGAACAATAATCAATAAACACATACACCACCCAATTGGGTGGTGTTTTTTTATTTACGCAAAAATAGGAGTGAGATAATGGATATCATCAAGATGTTAGTACAATCAAAACAGACAGATGTGAATGACCGAATTCAACCGATGTTTGAGGAATGCGTCGGATATGAAAAAAACTCTCACGCTCTGATAAGTTTAGAAATTTTTGAATTACCAATCATGAAAAAAACGTTTTTCCGATTTTATCGGAATTACATACATCAACAGAATGGTCAATGGAGCAATGGAAGTTGGGTGCAGTCCCTATACGAAACATTAGTTGCATTAGGACGTATCAACTTTTTCCACGGACAAAAATCTCTGGAGAAAAAACTACAATCTAACAAGAAAAACGACCGCACGATGAAAGCTATCACAGCACCAGTCATCAAATCTATCGAAGAGGCGAAAGTGGACGAATTAATCGCAGGGGTTACGCATGACACAAGACACGTGTTGGTATCTGATAATACCATTTACGTCGGGTACGATGATGACGAGTCGAACGCAACCATCGTAGGTACGAATGTGGTGCTGAAAGGGACGACATTATACACGATAACATTATTGCCGGACGTATGGTCTCATGGACTCACCATCGGAACGATGGACGACCAACAAATACAGTTGGAGGGCGACAACCAGGTACGAATCGGAGGACGTATTTACACGCTAAGCGAACCAGAAGAATTTCTCCAACAAAAGGTGTCACGAATCGTAGACACTATCCACAAACGAGTGACGAGAGGTGAGTAGATGAAAACATTAGACGCAGTGGAACGTGCACAATGCGTACGTGACGCACAGGAAATGCGTGCCGAGCGTGAACGTATCGAACAAGAACGCATTAAAAAAACGCAGAGCAAGGACTAGCCGACATTACAACACTACACGTGCCATGTCGCATCGTTGGTATGCGGATGATGTCGGAATCGGGGTATGACACGATTGAACGAACAATTTTACCACCTATGAAAGTAACACTGCCGAAAGCAAATGACGGCAAATCTACGAGTGTGAACCGAATTCGATACTTACTAGATACTTCCGCAAATACAGGATTACCAATAGCGCATATCTTCAGTAATGGCTACGTTTGCTACGGTACAATTCCGTTGCCACGTAGTATCAGCACTATCAAATGCTTATCACCGATAGATACGTTGTTAGGATATAACGACAGAAACACCAGTCACGGTGGCGCGTGTTTTTGTGCCGACGAATGTACAACTACGACAGATTGAGGCTCTCGCCAAAGAGGTTGGAGTGACCATCGAGCTAGAAGAGAATCGCAATTGGATTGCGAAAGATGTGCCGTGGCGATTTTGCAGAGAGTTACTGCAGAAGTACGACGCACAAACGGCTATTCAATATGCTGAGAAACTATTTAACATTATGTGGGAAACACCCATGAACAACGAACAAGAAAGGTAGGGAGAACTATAGAATGCGAACATTTGCAGAACAACCGAGTGTTAACGCAAGCACATTGCACCAAGGTTTGCTGTACCGAACCGCAACAAGCGTGTCAGGCGAACCTAGATTGCGTTTATCAAACGCAATTGACTATGAAAATCGCTCAGATGAGAGCGATATCACGCATTGTGACGTCACATACGAAACACACCCGACACACATGAAAATCAACGTGGAAAACATTGCTGTAAAGGGTGAAACAACGCATATCAAAATCCAAATTATCGCAACGCCAACATTCTTATACGGGGAGAGTTACGATGAGAGAGGGTTTAGCTATGCGCAACTCAAACGTGTCGATGAACCCCACAGAACGGGTGCACGCATTTATGACGCATTAACACCAAAGCGTGTCGTAAACATCGAAAAGAACACGGAGACAACATCGTTATCACCAATGTTGCTGAGATTGTTGAAATTCTTTTTGTGAACAGCACGAACTGTTTGGGGTTGATGTGACGAGCCAACTACCTCAAGATGAGTGCTCGCAATATGCGAGACAATATGTGGATGAGCATCGACTCACAAGTACGTTGTCGGCGTTTCCAACAAACCTTTTCGATATTGACAGTTCAAAAGAAGGCGACATCTTGTGGAACGAACAAGACTGGTCAGCTTATTATGACGCATCTATTGCAAACGATATTCGCGTAAGCACACCCACATTCCGAGACGCAAGACCATTCTACTTGGGACAAGTTGCTGGAGACGGAATCGAACGATTACTAGGTGAAACGATGAGTCGTGTTACTCGCAAACACATCGAAGAAATGCTGAAAAACGACCAAGATGCTCGTACCATTTCACAGAGTCGAAATCTCGACGACGTGCGTCAACAATTTGACAATATGATTGACAGCATCGAAAGGTGTATCATCTTAGATGCAGACGCAGAATATTATGTGGATAATCGAGGATATACAAAACGTGTCGAGCAAGAAGTGGAGGTTGACGAATGAAGGATTTAAGTACAACAAGTACATTATTGCGACGTACGATGTCTGAACTTAGACGTACACCAACGCGTGTCTCAAACACAGCAGAACATATCGACAACGAACTTATCGACAAGTGGTTGGAGATTGAGTCTGACGACGCGGAATGGACACAACGTTGGCGTGACAAAGTAAACGAAATGAAAGATAAAAATTACGCTAAACAGTTAGACGCACTTGACAGCGACCGAGAGGAACTTGAGACACTTATGCTGGAGCGTGTCAAACCAATGCAAGCACCAGAAGTGAGAAACGAAGATACAAAAAGAATACAGACGAATTTATTCGATGACTGGGAACCAGAGTGCAGTGTTGAATCACAACAACCCGTTCGCGCATGCGACGACATCCAATTCAACATACACACATATCTCAGCAGAAGGTATTCGCAAATTACAATTAACAAAGATTGAACAATTAACAAGTCAACACGTAGACGGACATTCGATTGTGACCTCACAACCGTCATTACGAGTGATTGATAATAATATCAAGTTGGAAATCGGTGACGATATTCTGACTGAACAACGATACAAATTAGAATGGAGGGAATAATTTGGCGATTCCAAAAGAAATATGTAGCCGTACAAGCCATCGGTGCTAGGGCTACACGAGTGGCGTATACAAATATCGATACAGGCGACGTTGTCCGTGAACGCACGACATTGGCCATCTCGAAAGAGGTTGTCTCATACGCTACTAGTGCAACAAGAACGCAGGATACAAAGTTCGTAGGAATTGTCACGAATGACGTCACGTTCCCGGATAATACGATTACAACATACGAAACATTAGTACACAGTGATACGCCACAAATTGAACCGCGTGCTATCTATGAGTGGCCTAATGGTCTGTGGTCGACGGTATCATTCGACGAGTTCCAAGGTGGGAATTTCATAGCACCAGTAACGTGGGTGTTTGTGATGACGCCGGATAATCAATCGAAATATGAACAACTATTAGCAACCGTACGTTCGAGTACGATTGCGAAGGTTGATGACGTATCCTACACGTTGAACGGAGAACTCACAACACGTTCATTCGTGTCAATTTGTTACGAGTTGAACACAACGGTGCAAGACGCATCCGTATCAAAAATCTTAGACGAGTTTTACCGCAAATTGAATGCCACAGGTCAGTTGGACTCACAATTGTCGCAAGAATCTGTCGTCGACACATTCCTACAGCGTGACAAAGCACAACAATTGACAAAAGCTGAGTTAGTACCTGACGTCATGTTGGATACAATTTACTCGTATCCATGGTACAAACGTTCAGTAGATAAATTGAGAGAGGCTGGATATGAATTATCCAAAACACAACAGTTTAACGTAGCACAGGTAGTCGGGTTAACACAGCATCGTCAAGACGCACGTACATTCACTACAAAACCAAACTACGAAGATGAACATGCGACTCATCCACAATTTATCCGACATGGGTAGCGGTAAGACATTACAGACTGTGCAATCGTTTTTATGTATCACAACAGATGACCGCAGCAGCGACTATTCGAGCATCTCGTATGGCGCAAATGGATTTGCATTTGACCGTCAACTTGAATCCAAGCATCATTATCATGCCTGGGATGTCAAAACAGTCGTGGTTGGACACGTTCAAAATCTTTTATGATGTTGTCGACAACGGTGGGTCATTAGAGCTAACATCTGATTGTGGTGACTTTACTATTAAATCGACGGTGTTGTTAGGTATGTTTGACATTCGTAACGAAAAAGTTACATGTCACTCTACAAATTAGACTTGCAACAAAAAGGAACACGAGTGGGTCATTGTCGATGAAATGCACCAATTATTAGACTTACCAACATTCTCAAGTTTCGCCAGATTAGGGTTGAAATGGAAAGATTGTGACGCTGCAACATTCGTAGCGCTTAGTGGAACGATGTCACAATTAACGGTTCAACAATTAGGACGCTATTGCCGTGCGCTAAACATTAACTTAACGAAGTTCAACACAGAGCATACCGTAGAGGCGGACGCATTATTAGCAGAACGTCAAGAAGTATTAGCAGAGCAATGGAGAAACTATCAGAAAGAATATCGTGCGACAGTGTTAGACGATATCGAAACAATGGTAGTACCGAAGAACAGTCTAACCGTCGGAGAGAAGAAACTTTATGCACGATACGGGGCAATCCCATGTCGTGTCGAAGGTAACAACTTCCGTATGGTTGCGCAAGATATCACAGACATTGTTCCGAACGTGAATATCGACTTATTCTTCGAGGTTGTGGGTGCATCCGTAGTGACGGCTGACTCACAAACCATTAACGATGAGTTATCTGAGAACTTACAACGTACGCACGAATCAATCGTAGTGAATACGGAGACACCGTTATCCGACGAGGAGTTACAATTACTGAAACGAATTCACGCAATCAGTGATGCGAAACGCGCATATGGTTCTAGTAGTATCGCTCAGAAAATCCAAGCAGCTATCCTGAACCTAAACGACGGTCTAGCGACAAATTCTATCTATGACGTCATCAATGAGTGCGCATCATCGCATACGCGCTTCTTGCGATACCTACAAGCGCAAGACATGACGTTATTGGAGGATTTACAAGCATCCGCATTCATCAACGTGCCTAAATTAGAGGACACAGATAAGTTCAAAACATTACAATCCATCTTAGAATCAGAGCCTGATGAGACCTATCTAATCGTTGTAAATGACAACGAATCTATGGTACAATTGAGTAAAGCGTTAGGCATCGAACATCTCAAATTGAGTGCACTAAAAGACTCAACACAATTCCAAAACTTGCTGAATGAAATGTACAACAAACAACCAATCGTGGTTGTACCTCAATACATGCTGAAGGCGAGTATTGACCTAGTTCAGGTGAACCGACTCGTACAATATCAATTGAACAATGAGGTATCGGACATGATTCAGTCACAAAACCGAATCGACCGAATTGGTCAAAAACGAGATACAAAAGCCATTTACATCGCAACGAACCAACTACAATCAGCATTGATTGACTTATTCATCGAAACGTACCGAAACGTACGTGTAGCCCATAGAGGTATCTTAGAGCTATTCGTCGATATGAGTAAGCAAATCACCGTTGTGAGTGGACTTATGGGTCGTGCGTTTGACAAATTGGAACAAAAAAAGAAACGGAGAGTGATGACGTGCCAACAATTATCGAGAAAATCTCAGGGACAACATTCCGACCACAACCGGAAATGAACCAAATCATCGGTGAATTAGTACAAACCGGTGTGAAAGACGAGTGCCCAACAGTACGTAGTAATGGATATTTGGTTCCAGAACCAACAAAACCAATACGACAAAGAGGCTGTAATGGTCTACTTGCCTGTCGTTCGAAACGGACAAGCTGAGTGGGCGCATGTGGGCTATTTAGCTAAGACATCGAACCTGAAGTCAGCAATCGCGCAATACGGTCAAAAATGTACCGTGTTTGGTGTATTCAAACTTCTGGGAGCTTGTGGAACCGGGCAAATTGAGTCGTTCGGTTAGCGTCGAGGTGCAGTATAATGCAGTTTAACGTACGAAAACCGAAAATCTTTATCGTAGGAACAGGTGGTACTGGCGGTTTCGTCATTGACCACCCTAGCCCGTTTGATTGCGAACGAAGACATCCAAGTACACCTTATTGATGGTGACGTAGTGGAGCATAAAAACTTAACACGCCAATCATTTACTGTCGAAGATTTAGGTGTGCGCAAAGCAGAAGCCAAAAAGGCTCACATCGACAAAACGTTCGGACAATCCGAAAATGTGCAGACAAAAAAATCGCCTACGTGAGTGACGCAGACGAGTTTTTTTAATGTATGTGTTGGATAATGTCGAAACCGACGAGACACCAATCATTGTGTCTGCTGTCGATAATGTCGCCACAAGACGCATCATCAATCAGACGATTAGTGATTACCCATCACTAGCGATTGGCATTGACTCTGGAAATCACGACACAGGTGGGCAAGTCGTTCTATTTGCGAACCAACCCGTCACTGTATCCGATTTGTTATCGAAGTGGGGAGGATTATTACCGACAATGCTGGAACTTTACCCAGAGATGAACAACGTCGAAGACGTTGTTCCAGGAGAAGGTACCGCATGTGAAGAACACGCTGAGAGCGACCCACAATCAATGATGGCTAATGTGCTGAATGCCGTTGTCATCGCAACACTTATTCAAAATATCATTGCCAACCACGAGATTACTCATAATCTTTGGTTGACAGACGCAAGTACAGGTCAAATTAATGCCTGTCTAAAATTAACATAGAAAGGAATTCCCATATGACATTCGCAGACTTATTCCCAGGCGAACTGGTTAAAAACCCATATTGGGTGCTATCAGGGCGTATTCAGGGTATGAATGGTATGGATTTCAAACCAACAGATTTCACAAACGAATTGATTGAAATTCGTAAATGGTTTAGGGACGTCTATCGTACGGCACGAACCGAAGCTCAATGCTTCATTGTCGAGCGTCAGTACGCTGATGAATTCCCCGGTGCACACGTGCATGAGTTATCAGACAAATACGTAATGGTGACTCCACCGCAAACCAACACAACAACATTGACAAGTATCGATGAGTTGTGGTGGCAGGAGCACGGGTTCAACAAACCCATCGTAGCGCGTGTGCATTCGCACCATATTTACGACGCATATCAATCACCAACCGACTACGAGCACTTAAACGCCGGGTTGTTGGAAATCGTCATCGGACGAATCGACCACAAGGAGTTACATGTAGCCTATTGGTTAGACGACCATAAAACAGGCCGCAACAAAGTGACGAAAGTCGTCATCCCTGTCGAACAGGGGGTGTAACTGTTGAAGATGAAAGATATACCGATTATTGGCGCATTGCTGAGTCACGTACAAAAAAAGAGGCGAAGACAGCAGCGAAACGCGACCAACGAAGATTTTATCGAAAACCAAAACGACAAAATAAATAAAACAAACGGAGGAAACAAAACATGAAAGCAAAATTCAGATTTAACTTAGAGAGAACTGAACACGATATCGAGGTACACGAAGACGGTACTGTAACAATCACCGCTGAATCAGGTGCGGAATTAACATTCGAATCCGTGAAAGCATTAGCATTAGAATTCGCAGCTTCTCGTAACACACCAGCAAACATCTTGAAGAACTTCGAATTATCTCAAGTCGGAGACGTATACGTGTTCGCACAACGCTCTGGTACAGCTGGATACGAATTCAGTAGTTCACGAGCAACCAATTTTGAACGTGACGAATACGAACATGAAGATGAGTACGAAGACGAAGATGAGTACGAAGATGACGAAGAAGAAATCGACGAACACGCAGAATTACGTGAGAAAGTCGAAACGAGCTTCGATACTGACGTTAACGATTACACAATGACAGCTGACTTAGTAGCTGTATTTGAACTTGATAACCGCATCTTATTTGACACAGAGGCAAACAAAAATCATTCGTGAACGTGCAAACCGTCGTATCGCAACAGCAGCTATTGCTGGCGGTCACGTAGGCCTATTCAAATTCGTGAACAGCGAAGAGCCAACATTCGAACGTATCGATACGTTAGTTGACGGGCTAGTATTACCTGTCGGCGATGTATTTGTGATTGTCGCTGAGGAAGACGTTAACGCATTGCGTACGTTTGTTGTAGGTGAACCAGAACAAAAAGAAACAGCAGTGACAGAATCACCGCTGTTTTCTAAAATGTTTCGTTAGACCTGTTGTGAGATAACATCTGACAAACCATCCAAGTCGAGCGCATCAATTGTTGGTGCGCTTTGATTTTGGAGTTCATCTACAGACTCTAAGTCGTCGATACTCTCTGCAACACGTTTAGCAATGTCTAAACCGTAAGCAGAGTATAAGTTTGTCATCGCATGTTTCTGTTCACCAGATAATGCGTGAAATGGTGTGTTCGTAGCTTCATTCATTTGGACGAAACGTTCACGAGCATCATCCATCAACTCACGGAAGAGTTCAGGGTCGTGCACAGACACACGTTTACCATCCAAAAGGGAAACGGTTGAAAGTTGCTTGTCAGCATGGAATTCGGTTGGGCGTTCAATACCCAATTTGTCTGCCAAACGGACAACAGCAAAACGGTCAAAATTGCCAGTAGTTTCCGCAACCTCAGGGTGCAACCCAATTTCAACCCACATATCAGGTGTGATAGTCATCAGAGCTTCCACCGTAGGGTTGTTAAAATGTTCGACACACCCAGAGGCGTATGGAGGCATAATTGAACCTTCTCGTTGCGCTTCTCGATTTAAGAATTTACGGCATTCATCTCGTGACAGTGCTAACTCTGAAACACCAAGTGGTACGAGTGTATATGGTTGGCTCATTACGAGACCTCCTTCTGTTACAATTGAATTCCTGCTTTAGAATCTAAAGCATCTAAATCGATACCGTTGACTAAATCGTCAACAGATGGTTCCGCTACAACTTGCTCTTGGGCAACTTGAGCATCTTGTGCAACTTGTTCGTCTGCAACTTCGAGGTCTTCGATTGCGCTTTCTACTTGAGCAGCTTGTGCATCTAATGCATCTAATTCACGTTGGTAATCTTGAGCTTCTTGCAATTCGGCTAGAGCGTTTTTCTTTAATTCGTTAGCTCGCGTCTCTAACCCTGTTACTACATCGTTAATTGACATAGGGATAGTCCTCCTTATAAAATATCGTACTTTTATTATACCACAGGAGTGGTTTAAATCAAAATCAAAAAGCAATACATACTATAGAAAGGTGGTAGTCTATGACGGAAACATATGAATTTCCCTTGCGAATCATTGCAAGTGGTTCGAGTGGAAATTGCGTTCGTATCGGGTCAATTTTAATCGACTTTGGAATTACGAAGAAGGCGTATTTAGCGTCTGGCGAAGACCCAGCGTCTATTACTGATTTGTTTATCAGTCACAAACATGCGGACCATTTCAATCCAGCATCCATCGCGTGGGCGTTGCAACAAGGGTGGTTAGTACATCTACCACAAGACGCGTTGGACGTATTCCTATCGAACCGTGGAAGTAAGTTCAACCTGGACTTATACGCAACACAAATTGACATAACGGATTCACCCGAATCAAACGCCAATTTGCCGTGGGACGCATACACAATTGGAGAGTTGATTGTGGATTTAATCCCACAAAAACACGACGAAGTAACAAGTTATGCATTCGTCCTCACACACAAAGACGGCGACAAACAATATCGCTTACTATATTCTACAGACTTAGATACATTAGAACCATCTGACGTAGGGCAAGGCTTACATCATTTGGGTATGTTTGATTGCATTGTCCTAGAGGGTAACTACGATGAGAACTGGTTGCGTGAGTATATCGTAACAGCCATCGACAGCGTGGACCCAATGGTCGACGCAGATACGTTAACCGATGATGAGTTGAAGTCGTGGGTGAGTGCACATTACCAACTACTCACGAAAGAGTATCGCAGTGGGTTGTATCGAGCTATTCAAAATAGACGACATCTATCCAAACAACAAGCAAGAGCATACGTATCAAAACATTTGAAACCAAACGGACAGTATTATGAAGTCCATCGCAGTAGTCAATTCTACGAAAAACCGTGGGATTGGGACGGAGGATTAATTTAATTATGAATGAAGTAACACAAAGTGCAACAATCGTGGGACATCGCACCAACTGCGTGGAATGAGTTGGTGACGGAAGTCAGACGATTGAATGCAGAACTAAACCAAAAGAAAGAATTAACATTCGAGGATTTACAATTAGCTAACCGAATGGCGAAAGGCATCCGAGAATCGGGAACGAAATATCGTAAACACTTGTTAGACCAAGCAACGGCGTATAATGCACAATTGGAAAAGGCATTATCCGATATCGGATACACACCAATCGCCAATTACATCACGCAAATGGATACACAACGTAAGCAATTAGTTGCTAAACGTATGACGGATAAGATTACATATTTCGTCAATTCAGTCAACCAAATGCTTGCGGGATATCCAAATATAATGAACTCAACGTTGGCGCCTGTATTTGCAAACACTGTTATGGGGTTATTCCCAAAGATTAACAGCGGAGCAAAAGGTAAAGAAATCAAGGATTGGCAGCCCATCTTCACGGAAGTAAATCGCTTAGCAATGGAGTTGGAGCAGTTATATATTACATTACCAATCCTTAGATTACTACCGATAGCGTCAGCGTCAGTACAGGAAGTATGTAAAGGTCTTCGTGGTGGATACATCCCAGGACAAGAGGACTTACAAAACGCATTACTTATCGACAAATATGCTATCGAGCAAATCCAACTCAAGGCAACGTATCAGACACCAGACCAGGTAGTTCAGTTGATTAGCGAAACGTTAGCAGCAGACGCAACGTCGGAGGCAAAAATCCACCGAATCAAATATCTATTATCCATTTTGTAAAGGAGTATGCACATGACAAATCCAACACCATCATTTACCGAACTATTAGCGCTCACAAACAAGGAGCTAGTGGGACAACAAGAACAGTTTGCTAAGGCGAACCAAACCGCATTTGCAACAGCACCTGTTGCACCGCCACAAGGACAACCAGTAGGTCAACCAGTGGGTCAACCTGTTGCCGTACCAACAGCACAACCAGTACCGGTTGCGCAAGCACCAGCCAGTGGGCCATTACCACCAGCACCAGGGGTGACAGGGCCAGCACCCGCTAATCCTATGTTATTCACAAGTAACCACGTAGGTCAGCCAGTAGGCCAACCTGTAGGACAACCTGTTGGACAACCGGTAGGTCAAGTAGGTCAACAACCGGCAGCACCGCAAACATTCCAACCGGTATCGCAACCAGCGCCACAATCAGCTCTGGGAGCGCAAACGTTCCAACCGGTAGGTGCACCACAAGGACCTGTAGCACAAACATTCAAACCAGTGAGTGCACCACAACCAGTAGCACAAGGTGCGTTATCTCAGGTAGCGGAGGCTATTGAAACACCTAAATTCAATCCAACGGCATCATTTGATGAGTTGTCAGCGGGAGCACAAGACCTAACAACACCGCAAACAGCACCACTACAAGAAACACCACAAGAGCAACCAGCACCGGAAGGTCAACCGTTGCAGGACGTATTGGCATCTGTAGGGTATCACGATGTTTGCAGAAGAATCTAAAGGTGAAATCCCAGTGGCAACAGAACATTTAGCGTTACAATCCGAACAACCTGAAGAACAACCAGTAGACGAAACAGCGGATAAGACATCTGAATTCGCAGTAAGCATCAGTGCGTTAGAAACTCCAATTGAAACAGCATTCGAAACACCAGCGACAGACGTAACACCAGTGTCTGAACAACCAATCACAGGTGTAACACGTGACGAATTAACAGCCATCATTCGTGAGGTTATTCATAACGAATTAAATCACGAGGAATTAAAATCAGTCGTGAAAGATGTGCTAATCGACGTGTTATCAGGATTAACCAAATAATTGAAAGGGTGACTGCATGTACGAATATAATGAACAACAGCAAGCCCTAATCGACGCACCGTTCGACGTCCCCGTTATCAGGGGTCGCCGCAGCAGGGCGGTGGTAAAACCACAACCATGGTTGGGCGTATCCAGAGAGCTGTACGAGTATGTCCGGAAGGTAAAATCCTTGCCGTGACCTTCACCAATAAGGCTGCTCAAGAATTGCGTGAACGTCTGACGAAGACCTTGACTGAAATGGAAATGCGACGCGTTATCGTAGGTACATTCCACTCTGTCATTGGTCAGATTATCAGACAAAATGCGGAGGCTGTCGGCTTATCAGCCGCATTTTTCAATGTTGGACGAAAGTTCATCAGACCAAATGTATGTGTCTATTATTGACCGTATGATTGCCGGGGATGATGAACGAGCTGTGGCTATTCGTAAGGTGCTAGAAAAACTCATTCCAGCAAGGTATAGTCCAAAGACAAAAGACGACATCAAAAATGGTGTAGTGACTGTCGATGAGGCTAAACGTGAACCATTCAATAAGACCGAACTGAAGAGCGTAGCGCACGACATCTCAGCGTTCGTCAACTTAGCACATCCGACAGAGCTGCTCATCAATCCAGACGGTTCAGGAAGTTTCTTCACGGCAGAAACAATGCATAAAGTGGCAAACGCAATCGATTATCTACATGAGAGAGGCGATAGACCAGACAGACGTGACAACACGGAACTTGTGTTCAAGTATTTAGTGGTGTTGCGTGCGATTTTCAACCAAGCAATGGTTGAGTCAAGTATAACGAACACCTTGTCATACGACCAAGTGTTGTTCTTAGGGTATTTGATTTCGCAAGAGGAGCTGGGCGACGAAATTGCCAAACAATTCGCACATGTCATTATTGACGAGTACCAAGATACGAATGCGTTGCAAGATATCTTAATCGACAAAATCGCAGGTAATAACGTGACCGTTGTAGGTGACGTTGACCAAAGTATCTACGCGTGGCGAGGTGGACGACCAGAACTCATGGAGTGGCGTGCACAGAAATCACAAGTGTACCACTTACCAAAGAACTACCGTTCGTACGCTCCAATCTTAGAGTTGGGAAATAACATTATCCAAAACAACAAGTTGGGTGCATCTATCCGACAACCGATGATTGCTGACCGTATGCCTGACAACGGCTTTAGGGGCGTTGTAAGCGCCGTGTTCGAAGATGACACAGCTGAGGCAGAACACATCGTCGAAAGAATCAAATTCTTACATGAACAGGGAATGGAATACAAAGATATCGCTATTCTAGTTCGTAGTCGATTAGTTATGCCAAAAACTCAACCTAGTGTTAGGGCAATCACAACTACCAGTGAATGATACAACGAAATTCGCTGACTTTATGAAGTCCGAAGTTGTAGCGGACGTGATGAACTTCTTGAAGGTGTTTACAAATCCGAAAGACGTTTACGCGTTCATGGCTACGTTGGACAGACCAAAGCGTGGTATTGGACCTGTCTTAGTTGACAAAAATCCAAGAAGGCGCAAGACAAAAAAAGAATTAGGTGTTATCGAATACCTACTACTAGAAGAAACGGCAAAAGACTTCACACCGAAACAGTGGAGCAAAAATTACGGAATATACGAAAGTGTATAACGACATTTTGACAGCTGACCACAAGGTGACTTTTTGGCGAATTGTATGATATGCTAGTAGAAGACACTGGCTATATTGATTGGGTGAAAGACCTGAAAACTGACAGCACACGTGAGCGCAACCTTGAGAACTTAGAAACCTTAAAGGAAATGGCACTTGAATTCGAAGATGAATATGCAAGCATGCATACAAACTATTCGTTATTCGACGTTGCCAATGCGTTTGTGATTGAGATGACAAGCACTACACGTCAAGAAGACAAAGACGGTGTATGTATCTCAACCGTTCATGGTGCAAAAGGGTTGGAATGGAAATATGTCATCATCTTAGGGTGTGAACAAGAGTCATATCCAGGAACCAAAGCGGAGACAGAGGAAGACATCGAAGGCGAACGACGACTCATGTACGTAGCTGTAACGCGTGCGCGTGACGGACTATTATTCACATGGGCGAAGAATCGATTAACGATGAATTCACAGTTGTCACGAAGCTTATTCCTGAGTGAAATGGGCATTCCGCGTGAAGATGACATTGACCCAACGTAGCACAGTAGAACAAAGTAGGGGGTGTTCAATTGAACACAGAATTATTAGAAACTATTGTTGCTAGTTCAGATATTGAGAAGCTCATCCCGGTGGTTCGAGCTTCTTACCAACTGAACCCATTAGAATCTTTTGACTTAATGCAAGTGGCAAACGACGTCAACAAATCATTAGGTCAGGAGTTGTTTACAGACATGGCTTATTCCATGTTGTTGCAAAGCTTTTCAATCGTAACGCGCATGGTGCAACAGCACGCAATGCAACAAGCATGAGGGAGGGATTTGATGACGACATACGAAGAAGTCTTACAATCATTTAGATATGGTGTAGTCGCGCAAGACGCATTGTACGATAAATATGTGACGCCAGCGTTGAACACAGGCTCACAAGACGATATTGTGAACGGATATGCGGAGTATCGTAAGGCCGTAGGCACTTTCGACATTCGTGCGTTCCGTCAATGTGTGCAGTACTACCACCAACACAAGGACGAAGAACCAGAGGTGTTTGAGAATTTAGCACATCTGTTTTCATACGTTCCAGAGTACATCGAACAACGTGGGTTGTTCAACAAACGTACGAAAGAAATCAACGAAATGGACGGCACACCACTCGAGCGTAAGAGTATGTGGGAAACGTTAGACCGTAATCGCACGAGAGCGCATAACGGCGTCATTGCATTATTCAATACATTGAATAAGTTCGCAGTGGAACGTGGAATTGCGCAACCATATCCAACAGACCATGAGTTTGATAAGAACGACCCGAAAGACCGCAACCATGTTGCAATGATTTTTGGAGTCGCACGAACCATTGTTGGACACAGTGAACCAGTTCATGCAAGAGACAATCGCACCACAGTACTCTGTTGAAGCCATTCGCGTGATGGGTATCAAAGAATTGCTTGAATACGCACAGTCTAAGCTACAATCTGACACACCAGCGTTAGGTGGTGTGTGATGACCGAAGTACACGAAAGGGAGAAGGAGCAGGTTAGTGACATTCAATCCGAGGAGCCAAAACCGCTATCAAAGATTGATTGGCCGAAACGTTTCTGGGATATCGAGGCGTGGAACGATTTATTCTTGTGGGGTGTAAAACTAGATAAGAACAAGTATGAATTGCACTACTTGGCAGCTAATGAAGAAATTCGCCAAGCTGTATTGAAGGCGTGTGAAATCAAGCGTATGATGAATGGTGGTAACACGATTGCCGTTTACGACTTATCCAGAGACGCATCCAAATTGAAATATCACATGCGACAAGTTCGCCCGCAGATGACGAAGAATGCCGTGCTGATGAAGTACTTAAATAGCACACCAGCAGACGTCAAACCAAAACAAGCATGGTACTTATCCTTCAACGGTCTAGGCTACGACTTGCCAATGATGGACTATGTATTGCGTGCGATTACAAACAACCGATTACAAAACCACACCACAGACACTACGTGACTACTCAGACCAACTCATCAGCAATCGAGACGGGCGCGGCATTCGTAGTAACAACAAAGACCACGAATTACACGGTAACCAAATTGATATTGCCAAATTGGAAGAGAAGTTGTGGAACGAAGGTGTGCTTGTTAAAGGGTTGAAAACCATCGTAGGTATGATGGGAGGTAACATCGTCGAGACTGAATCGAACATCACAGGTGTGATGACCGACCCAGTTCAAGACGTACTATATCACTTTAACGACTTAGATATTTCGCGTTGGATTTTCGAAATCACGAAGTTATCGAAGACATTCGAAATCAGGACTACATTATCCGAAATGTACGACACATTACGGGCATATGGTATCACTCAAAATGGTACAAGTGCCAAACACGTGGAGTATATCGTATCACCACACGCGCATATCCAAGACAATCCTGTTGTCGACTTTATGTATCCAGCTGAGCACGTTGCGAAACGTCACGGCGTAGAGCGATTTGACGTATTGGAATACTTCAGAACATGGTACATTCAAAATGTATACGCACAAGTATCGAAGTTTAACAAGCGTATGGCGTTAGTGCAGTTAGCGAAATTCAATTCGATTTATAATTCATTCGCGTATGTGCGCGGTAAGAATATGAACATCTTAGACTCGCATTACGCACAATTTGGAATTCCAAGTGTGACTTTCCACGAGATGAAAGCACAAATGGACGGATTATTTGCAACGCATTTAATGCTGATTGACCGATACGGTAAAGAGTCTGGTACGTACGTTAAATTCTCACTAGGAGGCATTCACGGTGCGGACTATTATCAAAAACAATTAGACCAAGACCGTGCGAAAATTCGTGAATTAAGAACCTTGTACAAAAAGGTATCTAAAATCCCAGGGCATGCGGTTTCACCGCAATTGTTTGCGCTCATCCGCAAACAAAGTCGGTCACAGTATATGGATTATCCAGTGGCGATGTCACATGAAATCCCAGAGTTCTTCAACAACACTGTTGAGGTTGATGATATCATCGCACCAGAGGATTTCAGTCCATTCAGTGTGGAACCACCTTCAGACACGAAGAAAAAAAGAAATTGGGTATTGTTGCGGAAACATTGTTAGACCGCTATCGATACACATCGATTTCGCAAGTGGTTCACCAAGACTTCGCGGGATATTATCCCATGCTCATCATCAATTTGGGGATTTTTCTATGACGGAAACGGTCTTGACCCGTACGAAGAGGTCTACAAGTTACGTCTAGGAATCAAAGCCAAATTGAAGACGTTGGAGTATGGTTCCCCCGAATACCTAAAAAGCAGACCCTAATGCAAGAAGGATACAAACTGGTATTGAATTCAGCATCTGGAATCCTAGATGGTAAAGGGTTCGTTGATACAAACTTGCGTGCAAACAACAAAGGTGTTGCAATGCGTATCATCGGGCAGTTGTTTACGTATATCTTAGCCCAAGCATTAGCACTAGAAGGTGCAACTGTACCATCATCAAATACGGACGGTATCTACGTTGGTAACATTGACAAAGAGTTAAACCAACAAATCATCGACCGTGAGTTATCAAAAACTGTTAGTTCAAATCGACCCAGAAGAGTGCTTGCTCATCTCAAAAGATACGAACAACCGTGTTGAGGTTCACGATGGTAGTGTGTCCGCCAAAGGTGGAGACTTGACCGCCAGCAACGGTGCGTCAATCGACAAGAGCTTAGACCACGTGGCATTAGCCGACGTTGTCCTTGCAAAAATATTTGCAAGCCCACGAGCACATCGAAGGTGGAATGGACGCACCAAAAGACGAGACGCTCATGAAACAGTTACTACTGGAGTATATGAAAACCGAAGACAAACATAGGTTCTTATGGATGGCAAGTTGGGTAATGCGCTCAACGAAAGGTTCATTCCGTATCGACCAAGACGGTAACATCTACGAAGGTACTATCCGTGTCTGGATGACGAAGACCGGTAAGGCACTAGAGAAGATAGCTGTCAACAAATCCAAAGTATCGACTAAGCTAGTCCAACAAGCTCAGCAGTTAGTTGCAAGCGGACACGGTGAAACACCGCTAGGGTGACGAACTAACGGTATCGCAATTGTTACAACAAGGACTAGGTCACTTAATCGATAAAGCTATCACCGCAAGAGAATTGGTGAACATCGTTATTGACGCAAACAACAAAGGAATCGAACTCAAAGATTTAGAGTCAGTTCCAGTTGTGAAGCGCGGTAAGATTACGAAGTATCCAGACGGAGCGTTGATGACGCTTCACAACGAATCCGTGTGGGATATGACTGATGAGGAAGCAGACGCTATCCTCGCGCAATTAGACATTGACCAATACGTAACTGCGATTTCCAACGCAGCCACCAACTGGCACAATGTACTAAAACCGTCTTAGAATGTTTGAACGCACGATAACCAAACTGGTCGACACACCTGTACGAATGGCACCTTAACAGCTACTACAACTTTTTTTGCAGGAAAAGTGTTGACCACACGGTTAGAGTGTGGTACAATACAGATGTTGGATAACCGACCACACATTGTCGAAACCCGTTGACACAGACAAACACTGACAATAAACGCACAGCAACGATGACATATCGGCAATGAGCGTTCATCCAACCGTCTGATGATTTGACAGACGCAAATCACCAAATCAGGACAAAAAAATATACAACAAAAAGGAGTTCGCACATATGAACACATTTGCAGGACAACAAAACGGATTTCAACAAGGATTTGCACCACAAGGATTTCAACAAGCACCTCAAGCACAACAAGAATTTCCAAAATTCACAATCGTAACAAACAACCACTTCTTAAACGCTAAAGTACAATATGAAAACGGCGAACGCCAAGCACGTAGTTTACACATCTACGGTGTGGAAGAAAACGTAGACGCATATCCAGTAGAAGTATTCGCAACTGGACGTATGTCAACACAATCACGTTTATACGCTAACCAACCACGTTACGAAATCTTATTCGTAGGACGTCCAAGTCAAGACCCATCTCAAAATGGTAAATACGAATGGTCACGTTTAACACACACAGCTGACGTATTAACACCAGAGCAAGGTCGTGAATTAGCACGTCAATTGGTACAACAAGACCCAAACGTAAAATTACGTATCACATTCCGCTTACCAAGAGGTAGCAAGTTCCAAACAATCACATGTAAAGACGCTGTCACTGGAGCTGACAAGAGCCTATACCTATATAGCGAATTAGAAGAGACTCCAAACGACAACGGATACCTAGGATACTACTTGAAGAACGACGCACCTATCCGCGTTGTAGCTGGACGTAAACAACCTAAACAAGGTAACCCATTCTGGGCTTTAGAGTTCTACAGTGACGCAACAGACGCTGAAATCTTCCAACAAGGCGGAACTCAAACAGCGGTATATGGTGGCGGTGCTTTCACACCAACACGTACATCTGAATCAAACGCAGACGCTATCCAAGGCGCTGTTGGTCAAATCCAACAATCAGCTGATTTCAATCAAGGTTTCCAAACCGCAGCTGTAAACCCAACTAATTTCGCACAAGGTGGTTTCCAAGGTCAAGGTGGTTTCCAAGGCTTCACTCCGAACACACCTAACGCGTAAGAGGGCGGGCCATGACCATCGAACAATCCAAACCGGGTGGAGAGTTCTATCTAACAACGATTGTCGATGACACGAAGTCTTCAAAACAGACAGTGAAAACAGAAACCCTCTCGAAAGAGAGGGTTCTCTGAGGGTCAACCCTATCAAGCGTCATTCTCAGTCGTTAATGACCAATTGTATTTCTCATGTGCTGGATACACGTATCAATACGTGAACAACACGTGGCAATACGTAGAACAGGTTCTCACAGGAGAACCATATTATTGTGGTCTAGCGTTAGTAGACGGTGTGACCTATCCGTATTACGTAAAAGATTTGCCAGTGGCAAATGTAGACATACCAATTACAACCATCGAACAGATGGTACCGCCACACACGTGGACAGGGTTTCCGTACGAAGGTACCTTCACACTATTACCGGAGTTAGTACAATTGATGTATGACATTCCCGCAACTTACGTAGACCGATTCAAACGACCATTAAACGCACTGATGTTTGACCATCACAGGTATTATCCAAAAACCGTGAAGGAGAGCGGACGTACGCTAGGTCAACTACGACAAGGCACACATTTCCCGTGTGTAGTCGATTTGAATCAGTTCGCTGTAAACGGTGTGAAATTCGGAATTCTCGACTTGGAGCCCGGATATACACAATCCGATGTCGAATGGTTACAGTCCTTCGATATCGTATATGAGGAAGAAACACCTAGAGGTGGGAAACACTTCCTGTTTAGACACACAAGCGACAGATATAAATATCGTCTGACGCCGAATCTTGAAATTTTAACGAACGCTCTAGTGACACTCTACGGTATCAACGGGCGTATGATAAATCCAAACGCTGGACCGTCAACACTTGATGACTCATTGGCGGTAGACTACAACCCGATTGAGGTTGTGACAGCGGAGTCTGATGTCAACCAAATCGTAGAATGGTTGATGGCTCGCAACAAAGGTGGGTTAGGACGTTCGAACATGCAACGTCGATTTGACCGAGAATCATTAGAGGATATGTCAAAAGCAGAGTTTAACGCAATGCGCCACCTATATGTGAGCGAAATTAAAATGTTCGAGTCAATGATGACCGAAAGTGATGTGCCGTGGGTACTGGGCGAATACGCCAGACGCGTATTGCCATACAGACCTAAGCATGACTCACCGCGTAAAAATGTACCGTACATTGTGGTGACTGCTAAAAAAGTTATCGAATTTGAACATAATTTACAATCAGAAGGGAAGACCTCCGGCTAATGAAACGAGTATACGAGGTTCGTCCGATTGAATGGAATGACATCCCGCTAGGGCGTGTGTTGAACCCCATCGCCGAAGCCGGTGGGGTCATTCCTATCGAGACGGATAAAGACAGATTGGAGCTAGTAGCACGAATGACGCATTCCAATTGGTCTGAAGAAAATCATTGTCCATTCACCCCTAGTGGTGAAGATTTGACACCGCGTGAATTATTCATCGCATTGTGTCAGCAAGACAAGAAACGCACATATAGTCACTATATGGAGATTTTGACAAACGATACGTACACAATTGTACCGTTGACAGCATTATCCGCTGCGCAATATGCAGACGCGTTATTGCTGGATACGAAAGGTGGTACGTTATAGTGGATATCTCAAAATTATTAACCAAATCGAGCTATCGAACAGCGCTGGAGCGCTATCAAGAAGACGCGTACAAGTGTCGTGAACGACTAGTCAAATGGTTCCCAAACGGACCATTCGCATTTGTGCATGATGACCACATTTTGGAGGTCGCAGACGCAATATTAGGCATCGTTGATGATGAGGACATTCCCGTCATTGAAGCCTACCTAACGAAACGCACACACAAGTATCGCAATGAATACGAACGTGCGAAGCGTACGAAAACAGACTATTTCTATCGTACGAATACTAATCCAAGCATTGACCGAAATAATCGCAGACGCATGGATGAAGAAGATGTTGATTACGATTGCGTATTAGAACGATTACGATTGACCATCAATGAAGAACGATATCGTTCTGGATACCACCATGGTCAATATGAGTGTGATTTGTGGTTGCTTAGCCAATTATACGCATATGTCAACAAACCAAAGAAAACGAAAGCAAAGGTTGCGCCAGTAGCGTAACCTTTTTATTTTGGGAAAGGTGGAAATATGGATTACGAATATCATATTGACTATTGGGCGTATGAGCGCAATAAGAAAGATGTTGAAAACGTTCGACCAGTGTTGGCTAAGTATTGTCCAAACACGATGGCATTTTGGGACCGCACCGTAGTGCAGATGGACGCAGCGTTGAAGTTTTACGAAAAGTTGCAAGACCAACTGGATTATAATTACGGCGATGCCACAGGCGTCAGAAAGATGCAAGACACATTACGTGAGGTAGCAGAGGACGCGATTGACAAATTCTACGACAATCTAATTGACGAGTATGCGATAAAGGGTGTGCCCGAGACGTTTTTATGACGAACTCACTGCACATGACAACATTCGGGCATATCGCGGTGACGATTTCGCACGCCAATATGTGGCTCGTAGACCAGACCTATTCCCTCCGACGACGGCAGATATGGTCAATATCTATGCGGTTGAGGAACGTGCCATCGCCGAGCGCAACTACGGCTGTGCACCCGATAAACCGCGCTATCAAATATTGTGGACGTGTCATTGAGCGCATCGATGGAATGCCATTGTTGTAGTGTTGCGAAACGGGCATTGCCCTAATTCGCAATCACTGTGGGGCTCATGCCCCCAAACCCCAATAGATTGTCGATTGTTAGTGTTGCGACCGTGTGTCGCCAACATTACAATTGTGTAACAACCTAGGAAGCCCCTTGAGAATTGGGTAGTTTCATGTTACGATGAATATAACGAATTCTGAAGGAGATTTCTACGCATGACAAAAACGCAAACGCAGATTGAGACAGTGGTTGGCGTTTGGTGCTGTCGTCTTAGTTGGTACGAGTGCCTTAATGGTAACGCCAACAGCTAGTGCTGACGAAACAGACCACATCAAAACACTCACTCAACAAATCGCTGCTGTGACGATGACGGAATCATCACTGGATATCAAAATCCAACAAGCAGAAAAAAATCACTAGTTCCATCGAAAGATAAGGAACTGACCGCACTAAAAAGCACAACGCTTGAATGCAAAAGTAAAACACAAAGCGCTAGAAGATGAGCTGAATAAAATTCAAGCTCAACTGAAGGCAAAACAAGAGGCTGAACGTAAAGCTGAAGAAGAGCGCAAGCGAATCGAAGCTGAACGTAAAGCACAAGAAGAATTACAGGCACGTATCGTTGCCGCTAACGCTGGTCAAGCCGTTGGTGCAGAAACATACCCGTGGGGACAATGTACTTGGGGTGTGAAAGTAATGGCACCGTGGGTAGGAACTCACTGGGGTAACGCAAACCAATGGGCAAACTCAGCGATTGCTGCAGGATACAGCACAGGAAGTACTCCTAAACCAGGAAGTATCATCATGTGGCCAGGTCTTGGCGGAGGTTACGGTCACGTAGCTTACGTTACAGACGTACGCGAAGACGGTATGATTCAAGTAATGGAAGCGAACTTTGCAGGTTCTGCTGAAGCAGCAGACCCACGCGGATTACAAAATTATCGCGGTTGGTTCAACCCACATACTGTTGGAGCACACACATACATTTATAACCACTAGGATAAACGCCCTTAGGGGCGTTTTTTTCTTATACATACAAACGAAAGCGAGTGAAACTATATGTACGTAGCATACGACGCATCTATCGGTAAAAATCTATGAGGCATTCCCTGTAGAATCTGAAACCGAAGCAAAAAGAATTATTAAAACAAACACTTTTTGAAAAAGAACACCAGAACCCATCCGTGATGAGATTGAGAAAAAAACATCAATAACGACGGATACCTTGAATCTATTGGATTGACGCTGTATGATATTGGTGACATGGGTTGGATGTCAAACATCAATAACGTCGGATACGGCGGAGGATACGTCAGTCGCCGTAACGAGGAAGAGGTAGCTAGATATATCAACACCACAAATCCTACATTTATCGACTATTTGAAATTGAAATGTTTCTTGGGGTATTTACGTATGGAGTTTGAGTACCAACCAGTAACGACAGATTACCAGAGCGAAGACTATCGATTAAACAGTGAATTTGTTTCCACTGAACAAGGGACAACCTATGTGCGCGCAGCACTCGTACGCACACAATACAATGATAACGGTAAATACGTCCCAATTATTGAAATTAAACTACCGTTATCAGAATTCCCAACATGTGAGCAAGCACCGTTACATGTTGAGACAATCACGTATGACTTAAATACTGTAAAAGCAAGAACTAGGGGTATAGCAATGAGACAAGAATTACGCGACGAACTATGCGAATTATCACCAAGTGTGTGCGTGTACGTATTTTTGGTGTGCACGCCTCGAGCATCAAATGACTCGAAAAATTCAAGAAGGGCGATGTGTATTGTCTGTACCTATCCGACGGTCAATATGATTGCGGGTTAGTATCAGAGCTACCCGATGACGCAGAAATCGTGGTTATCATTGACCCGATGGACGACATTAGTGCTGAGAATTGCTTAGACGTCTGCAGACAGTTCGAAATGGCAATCGACGCGTTAGGCGATAAGCTAGATACGTCACTGTCGTATCGGATTCCAGTGGAACATGAACTGTTTCTAGCGGAAAACGACGTCACAGTTCAACTACGTACGGAAGATGGGCGCTATTTTTGAAGCAGACGCTATGAAACAATTCCAACTGATTGGTTTGAGAGTGGGTGAAATACTGTGTCTAGACGAGAATCAAGACTCCCGTCCGGAGTAGTCGGTATCTGCCCGCAATCAGGTAAATACCAGTTCCGAACGCGTGTTGACGCATTATTATGTATGAGTAATATCAGAGCACATGACATGTGGGCTAAAGGGCTCAGGGAGACGAACCCATCAAATGTCTATCAATGTCCGACGTGCAAACGTTGGCATTTAACAAGTAAAAGTCACAGACGACGATATAAAAATGGAGGGTAAAATGTCACACTATAAAATCGCAACATTCGAAAACAACGACGTGTGGTTTGACACGGAAACACTGAGCGTGTTAGTGGGTTCAAGTTATGAACCAGGTGCTAGATGTGAGCTAGACTTTCTGAATGAATGTTCAGACATCACACTGGACGCGGAATCCATCGCATTGCTGGATGAATACGTCAAATTAGTACACTACGTGCGCGATATGAAGACATTGTCAACAACAGGTCAGTTGAACATTCGTACAGCATTGGCGAATCACTTCATCTCGCCAGAATTGACTAGACAATACACGATTTGGGAACAACGATTGTTTGAGAAAATCGAATTATTATTTCAATAGGGGTGAAATCATATGAGTCGCATGACACGACAAACATTACAAGACATGCATCAAATGATGTATGCGTATACAAACTTCACACAGTACGAATCGACACCGATGGTGTGGGTGACGGTGCAAGCAACTGTTATGGCATTACTCGCGTCATTAGCATTGTGCGCACCAACATGGTACGCTGATTATAAGCGTAACCCATTCTCGTGGCGAATTGATTGGAACGTATTTGGATGGTTAATGGTGGCATTCCTTGTTGGGTTTTTCATCATTGTGTTGATTAAAACACCAACAGACCCATTTGCACAACAAGATATCGAATTTCGTAGACATCGTGCAATGAAGAAGGTTTATGATAAGTTCCCTAAGGCGCGTAAGGACGCCATCATCGACGCAATCGACGCTGTCGATGAATTAAATCTAACACAATTAGATACCATCAACGAAAAACAACTAGACGCTATCCGTACCGTAGTGGTGTGGGCACGTCAGAAAGGGTAACCAATGGACGTCAAAACGTATACACTTCAAGAAATACGCCTGAAGATGAACGCTACGCGTGCTGAAATTGCCATGCGATTGGGCATTACGGTTGCGACGTACCAAAAGTACGAACGTGAGAACTACTTACCGGTCAAGTACCGTTGGTTACTCTGTAACTATGCAAACATCAGGCCAGAACAATTGAGTACCGAACGACAACCACATCGCATGTATAATGGTCAGCTGACAAAAACCATTACCGTTTGATTTGGCATCTTTGCGTGTGGAATTTCACTACACAAAAAAAGCACGATTATGCAGGAAGTTGGTGTGAGTCGGTACATCTACGACAACGCGGAACGTACAAATTCCGTGCCACCGCAATACTACGAAGACTTCATGTTGTTCTATCACAAACACGGTCGTCAACGACCAACTGTCGAATTATTGCAAGCGCAGATTGACAAACTCACCATGCATGTGCAATCATTAGAGAAAGAAATACACCAATTAAAGGAGGCCGCTGCCAATGGTCAAGAAGACAACTAAACCAACATCAAAAAAGACAGACACAAAAGCAAAGGCCACAACAAAGGTGAAAGCAAAAACAACGACAGCAAAACCGACTACAAAACAAAAAGACCAAACAACCAACCAAAGCAACTAAGGCTAAAGCACCAACGAAACCTGTCTCAAAAATCTAAATCGACACCAAAACCGGGCGCAAAAACCAAAAGCGACAGTTAAACCTGCAACAAAGGCGAAAGCCACAAAAACCGGTTGAGAAGGCAACACCACAGAAGACACCAACAAAGGCCGTTTCGAAACCGAAATCTAAGGTAACCGCTAAGCCAGCACTGAAGGTTGAGGCGAAAACGACAAGCAAAACCAAAGGTTGTGAAAAAAAGGCTGTACCAAAAAGCCAAAAGCAAAACAACCGAAGACATATCCGTTTACAGATTTGGCGATGAACTTTCTACCACGCACAGAAGGTGAAGTTCGAGTGTATGAATTACCGAAAGACTTCCCAGCTGATGTGACACAACAACGATTTAAAGTCGTGAATCAAGATATGCAGGTTGTCGGTAATGCAACCGTCAACCGCAGAAAGAAACAAATTACGGTCATCTTTTTCTGACTTTTTACAAAAAAAGTGGGAGGGGCCGACGAAAGGAACGTAGCATGGACAACCCTAACAGACAAGGAATTTCTCGCCGTGTGGTCTCTCATGGGACGTGCACGCGTCCAAGCAAGACAGAGAGAATACGCGCAGGCGCATCCTATTCGCGTAGCCGTAGAGCGTTACCTTGTGCCGTTTCTAATGGTTGCAATAGGTGGGTGGGTCATGACGTATCCGCTTGAATGGTGGACAACCATCCCAACGTCATCACGCATCATCGGAATTGGACTCGTTGGCGCGTATATCCTAGTCACACATTGGCAAGACGATATCGCGGATGTAGAGACCGTCGCTAACGCACATCTAGACGCGTGTCTTGTACTTAGTGACAAAGACTTTGCGCGATTAAAGCGCATCGCAGAACACCCGGACGCGTTGTTATCGACATTATCAGAGGACGAATTGCCGCTATACACGCATGCTTTAACAGAATTGCATGTCGTATTGCAACTACACGCAGTGCGTACGCAAATGGCGCAACACTACGAACATGAGTTACAAGAAATTCACTACCAGTTGTTTAACATTTTTTTCAAAACAACACAAAAGACCACTCGTAAGAGTGGTCTTTTTCATACATATTTTTTTGCGGGTTTTTATAAAATCATAGACTTACATGTGTAGTCCGTTTTCTTGTTCGCGTAATTCTTCGATTTCAGCACCCATACGGTCGTAATCGAGTTCGGACAGCTCTTTACCCTCATATTGTCTTAAAACGTCTCTATGAGCCGTATACGAGCTCTGACGACGTTTTACGCCGAACATCTCATTCAAATCTGGTTCGACTTCGGCTAAATCAGATACGAGAGCTTCATTAGCTTTCTGTTCGCGGATTAACTCTTCACGTAATTCATCAATTGCGTATCGCTGTTCGATACGTGTCTGAGACGCTGTTGTGTTTGCAATTTCACGATTGAGACGAGCACGGTTCATATCGGTACGAGCACTCTCTGGTTTGCGATTTAATAAGGCTAGTTGTGCGCGACATTCGCGTAAGTATTTTGCGTCTGAGTTATAGGTCACCATATCGCGTGTAATGTCGTGACGTTGTGACGCGGTTAGTTCTGCGTAGATGTCATCATTCAGTGTGTCTGCATCTACATCCCCCAAGATGATGTCTTGTACGTTCATCGCATATAAGCGTTTAATGCGTGGTTCTAATTGTTGAGCCATGGCAAGTCCTGCTCTGAAAAAAACCTTAATAACGATTATTAATAGATTTTTAATCATTGATTCTTCTCACGTCCGTCTACGATTGCTTTCCCGTATCCACTGATGTGGGTAACGACAGAGGCAATCTCTGAACGCATCAAGAAGGTTGGATTCAACCTTCAGAGGCCGAGCCAGCCTCTTTCCTTTCAATTTATTTTTGTTGTTCATTTTGCTAGTGCTAATAAGTTTAACACGGCATTGTGGTCACGGTCGTCTCTATAATTACAATGATAGCAAATATATTCATCGTGACGAGTACCGTGTTTAAGATTTCCACGTAGGGTAATCTTATCGTCTCCTGTTTTGACAAATCCGCAAGCAGAACAACGTTGCGTTGATGGGTAGTATTTGTCCGCGATAATTAGCGTCTTCCCAAACTTTTGCGATTTATATTTCATCATCTGGCGGAACCGACCAAACATGGAGCGATGTAAATTTTTCACACGCTTTGACATTTGCATTTGTCTCACATTCAAGTCTTCGATGACAACCGTGTCAAACTGTTGATAGAGACTTGTTGTGAATTTATGCAATAAATCCTTTTTGAATGTTAGCAATTCGTTCGTAGGTTCTCTGCAACTTGGTTCTCGTTGTTTGGTAACCTTTTGAGTGAATGGCTCCCGGATTTCTATGTCTTTTACGCGCTAGAATTCGATGATAATGTCGAACCCTTTCATATAGAGGACTTAAAACCTCACGGTTTAAGGTTGTCTGCCCTTCGGTTGTATCAAAATGGTCAATATTGGCGTCGACAGCAGTCTTTCGGTCAGTGCGTTGTAGTTGTACCGGTTCGACTTCGATTGTAAACGTTGCGGTGTACCGACCGTTTACACGGGTTATAGCGCAAAGGGTAATGTTACCGTCTGGAATATCTAACCCTTTGAAACGAATAGTCTGCCACGAACCTCGATATCCGTGAGGTTTATCGAGCAGCAATCGACCGTTCTGAACTCGAGCTCTATCGGTTTTAAAAACCTTGCTTTGGTGCTTTGCGTGTTTTTAAATGTTGGTCTACCCGCAGTGATGGAACTGTCAAAGAATCGTCCCCATGCGGTTGCGACATCTTTGATAGCTAGTTGTAAAACTCGAGACGACAAGGCGTATTGCCAGTCTTCTTTGTTTGCAACCAGTTCATTTCGAACGCTGTAATGAGAAGGCCTTGGATATTGATTTACTAAGTCTTTCTCTTCGTCTGTTAAATTTTTCAGTTTTGTTGCTGAGTTTATCTCGCAGGTATTTCGGGAGACCAATCAAACGCGCTTCATATTGCTCATTCCAACACGCGAGTGCTTCATTCCAACAATAACGCCGGTAATCGCATAAGGAATCCAGTATGCGGTTCATGGCTTTTATTAGGGTAGAGTCTCACTTGTAGACTAAGTTTCATGACGTTACGTAACCTCCTTGCCGTTCGATAGTTTTTGTATCTTCGAAATTCACGTAATAGACAAGAAATACACGAATAATCGATATTCGGCTTTAAACCAATCGTCTCCTGAATTGTGAATCCTAGCTGGACGATTGTACATATTTTATCACGTGTATGTCAGGTTTGTCAATGGGTTCGTGTGTTAGAGCATTTGCCCCCAGATAATTGGTTGTGATTTTTTTCACGAGGTTTTTGTAGTAACCCATATTGTTTACGAAGATGTTCAAGGTCTTTGAAGTGTTTCCCAAGCGTTTCTTCGGTCAGGTGCAGTCTTGCGACAGGTCTACCTGTTTGTGTCTTTTTCGAAACGTAGTTCATCGCGTAATTTTGTATTGCGTTCGATTTCTTCTTCGATATGTTCGTATGTGTCTACATCGGCGAATGTCGTATCACAGTGGTCTGGGTGCAGTCCACGTAGTAATTCGCGTTCGAATTCATCGCCAACATAATACTGTTTTTGCGAGTTCGAGCGTTTCTTTGTCCTTACGGATACTTTCGTATTTGAATCCGTATTTATAATCTTCCCTATTCCACATAGTATCACCTATAATTCCCGATACCCAGCGTTTAGCAAGTCAGCGTCAATGAATTGTGCCTGATGTGCCCAGTGAATTTCATTCAAATGGTCACGTAGCGCTAACCCCGCTGTATCGAATTCTACTTTGTTCATCTTACGTGCTGTGTCGTCTAAGCTACGACTAATCGATTTCGCTACTGATAATTGTACACGAGCTTTGGCGAAACGATTGACGATTTCATCCGTCTCCGGTGTTGTCGGTGTGAATCGTAAACGTGAGAATAACGACTCATCCGGCAGGAATCTATGTAAGTCATATTGGAGCACTTTATTGCTCTCATACACACTGTCATAAACGGCTTCTAACGCTGGTTTTGCACCACGACCGCGTCCTCGTTCAATCAGGTCGATTTGGTGGTCATAACCATCTAAATAGGCGTTACGAATCTTGTCAAGCATGTTGTCTGGTAATTGAATAAGCGTATCCACGTCGAAGAAGCTGTCGATAGAGTTCGGTCTGTCTTCCTTAACGGTAATACCACGTTCAGCGCAATCTTGTTTGTGCCAACGTCTACATGCACGTTTGAATTCAGACTCGCCGGTCTTCACATCTACGAATTGTCCGTAGGTGTCGCTTTCTAGGTCTTTAATCTCGACACGGTCAAATGTGCGAGGGTATAGCAATCCAATTTGGCGATACTTATTTAAGTGACGCGCATCCATTTTGCGCTTTTTCTGGCTGTTCTTGTGCCATTGGAACACCCCTTCATAAAAATAATTTGTACTTCTATTATACCATAAGAAAGTCGAATTCGTAAACGGTATGACTGCAACAAAAAAGCAGGTATGACTGCAACAAAAAAGCACTGCCCGACGGCAGTGCTACACGAAAGGATTAGGTACCGAGCTAATGTACCTATGGAAACGAATTACGATACGAGAGGTCGTAATTAAACTATTATCAGAGCTATTGCTCTAATAATAGTTTATCATACGCTGGAAGCGATGTCAACCCTTTAAGAAAGTGCCAAATCGTTTTCATTATCGAACTCTAGGTCTGAAATGTCAATGGTAGGTTCTTCTTGTCCGGCAACCATACTGTTTAGCACTTTGTTGAATGATAATTCAGACGCATATGCTAATTTCGAAGTACCGAATTCTAATCCATTCAGAACGCCATAACCGAAGTTATTTGCCGAAGGGTCAATACCGCGTTCTTCTTGTAGTCGGTGTACGCGTGACACGAAGTGGTCAACCGCTTTTGGTGAACATAGACCTTCTGTAATTTGAAGTAGTTTCTCATGTGCAACAGCATCTTCAACACCGCCGCCCATAACACTCTTCAACTCACCGATATTTTTGTTGATAATTGGTAGTTTTTCTGGAGATTTCTTCATTTGTAATACTGATTGCGTCATTGTATGCGTGATATCCATCGCCACACGTGTCAATTCAGCATCGAAGTTATCACCATCAAACACTGTGATTAGGTTGTTCGTAACCGCACCGGCTAAACCTGTCCATTCCGCTTTCGCAATAAGGGCTTTAGCGACGTTCACGTTTTTCTTTTTGTGTATCCACGCTCTAAGTGACGTTCGATGTCTTCACGGTTACCTTTGATACCGTCGTCAGCTAGTTTGAATAAACCTTCTTTAACGGTTTCTAGGTTTGTGAATGATAACGCGTACGCACCATATGAACGAGGGTCGTTCACCATTTTATGCATCGTTTCATTTACGAGTTGTGCTAACTCAACATTTGATTTACCGTCATCGAAGTTTAAGTTCGATGTATCGGTTTCTGTAGCGAGTGCCAACGCTTTGAAGTGAGACCCGTTTGTAGCTAGGAACACTTCGCCGTATTTGTTGAGTTGTTCTTCAACGCTTGCACGTTCGTAAATCGCTTGACGTTCTTCAGGAACTAGTGTGAGGTTGTCAAGGTCGTTGACACCCATTTGGTCACCATCGTAGTCCCCATCCACTTGGTTAACCATTAGTGGGTTTGTGTGGGTTACGTTTGGTTCGTTACCACCGAGGTTCTTAGCGACGATAACGTTACCAGACCAGATTGCTGGGTCACGGTGGACAACCACAAGGTCACCAGGGACGCTTGTACGAACTTCGCCAATACCGATACGTGGGTCTGGGATGATAACATCTGTACGAGCCCCGGTTGTGAAGGTCATAGTGTTGATATCTTTGATAATGCTATCTTTACGAGTTAAGCGTGTGTAGTCTTGAGCTGCAGCACGTTTGAACGTACGAGATAACTCTGTTTGGTTCCCTGACGCCACTGCATCAAGTACTGGTAAGTAACGATATGGTACACCGCCACCACGTTCCACGCGGATTGGTAACACGTTGTCGCCATTTTCGTCTTTGATTGGTTGACCAGATAGTGGACTGATAACGTGTAAGTCACCCTAACTTAATGTTCACTGAATCGTACTTGTTATCGTCTTGTTGACCACCATCACGCAACATTGCGTTTAAGTCTTCGCGGATAGCGAATTTTTGTCAGTGATGTCAACTCTGAACGGTCAATTGAGATAGGTGCTTTTTGCATAAGGTACGATATTTCCTTGTTCTAGTTGTTTGTCTAAATCAAGAACCGTGAACCCTAAGCGTTGCATTGCTGTCGCAACTTTATCCATGTGGTACTCACGAACTGCTGGGTTAATAACCGCTGACTCGTATAAGTCTTTACCCACTTTGCTTGATAGTGCAAATCGGAATAAGTTTGAGTAACGACGTCCAGTACCTTCTTGACCGTAGTCTTTTGATTTATGTTCCGCTGTCTGAGGGAGTTTCATGTATGTTAGACGAACACCACCATCTTTGACGACAGTACCATCTGGCATTGTGACGTCAAACTTCTCAGCAGTTGCAAGAGCTTCATGAACAACACCCATGTTTAGACGTGACGCAAGTCCAACAGGACTAACAATCATATCAACATCCGGGTTTAATTCTGCAAAGCGTTTTGCATATAACAATTGTTGCGCTTCGGCTTCCTCATCAGACATATTTGGGTCTACGATAAGAGACGCCACACCTTTGTTCCCGTGCATATCTGAGAATTTATCCCCAACACGAGCGTCGAATTTGTCCGCACCGTTACGAGTTAACGCCATCGCGTCTTCCGCGTTGAAGGCACCAAACTCACAGATGACTACGTTAACCACTTGGATGTCCGTACTTGTCATTGCAGCATTACCCGACATTTGGTTACGGTTAACGTTATCTTTATCGATGTGGAATTGTGTCATGTACTCACCCAGAGGTGAATGTGATTTTTTCACCGCGAATGATAGAGCCGTCCCATTCTACTTGAGCATCTTCTGTTAGGGTAGAAAATTTTTACCTAAGTTAGTACCGTTACTTGTGATTAGCGGGTCGATAACACCTTTAGCGTCTGGGTCTAACCACGTTAGAGCCACAGCCCCTAGGTCATCTGAACCATTTTGGAACTCTTTTAGTAAGCTATTTGTTTGTCCATAACGTTTGTCTAATACCACTTTACGTTTGTACGTTTCAAGTAACGCCTCACCTTGTGGGTGGTTGTCGAAGTCTGGTAGATTACGAGACACATCGAGGATTGTCTTGAATTTAACGTCACCAGTAGTGTAACGCATTTGTGCGATAACTGCGTCGATTGCTTTTTCGACTGGGTCAGTAACACGTAGACGTTCTACACGTGTTGGACGTAGTTCTTCTGGGGTGTTTTCAGGTACAGCTGCGAAATATCCAACGTAATATGGAATGTATTTTGTATCCCCGTTTGAGAAGATACCTTTTTCGTCGACGTGAGGGATGTTTGTAATCAATCGGTCACCGATTTTTAAGGTACGGTTCTTTTCGTCAAACTCAGCTTCAGTCACATCGAGTGAGTCCATGATACGGTTTACTAAGTCATGACCTTCCCACAGTTTAATTGGTTTGAAGTCGTACGCAATAGGCTCCGCATCGAATGGTAAGTTATTCACCGCGCTGACGATTTCTTTAGCGTAATCACTTTCGTGTGTTAAGAAGTACGCAATTTGGTCTTCTGGGACACGTTGTGAAGATAACTCAGCCATGATGTATCCTAAGTCGACTTGGTTTTTGTTGACGATTTCACCTAATTCTTTGAATAGGTTTTCGTACACAACACCTGCGCGACGTAAGTCTTCGTAGGCTAAGTTTTTGTGCTTCTTCGAATGACATTCTAGATGTGTCACGGAAGCGTTGACGGCGTCCGCGTGATGGACGTGTACGACCTTTTGGTGATACAATCACGCTATCGAGTTCATCTAGTGAGCCTGTCAATTTGCGAAGACCATCTAATGATGTGTCATTTACAACGAATGGAACGTCGTTGATATAAACATCTGTAATATTTTTAAGGGTGTGGTCTAATTGAATCACACCATAGCGAGTACCAATGTTGATACCATACGGAGTAGTTGAACGGTTTACTGAGACAGCTAATCCCGGAGTTGAGATGATATCTACGAATAACGCACGTTCTGAATCCGTCATTTCGCGCATCGGTGTGCGCATGTCGAACTGTAGGCCCTAGGAAACCTACGACAAAGTTTTTCTTGTGAAATTGGTTCTTTATCTCTAGCCATGTATATATTCCTTTCGAAAAAGTTTGATACCACTATTATATCATAAAACATAGAAAAAAACACCCCAAATGGAGTGTGTTATTGCTTACGTCCGCGCAGTACTTTTGCGAACCATAATTGGGTCATTACTGCGATAGAGACGCCGTTCATACTCTTTAAATAGCTTCACTTTCGCATGAAAGTGAGATAAGGTGTCTAGTTGGGTGCGAAAGTCTTCTGTTTGAAAAACTTCCATAGACACGCGTTTAAAGTATTGTTCGATTTCCTCAGGACTCATAATACCTTAGCTCAGGGATTGGAGCTGTCACCTTTTCGATGACGTCATCGATATCATATTCATACCCGTGAGACGCAATGGTGTCCATGAGCTCATCGCTGGCACTGATGAAGATATCAGTTAATCCAGCTGAGCGATACGCATCTTCCACGTGGCTGAGAATGAGCATCTGTCTATGGAACGCTTGTGCTAAGACATCTTGGCTGACTTTGTTTGCTTTCTTGAGGGATAGGTCTTCCCATTCGAACAAGTCAATAGTGTCATCGATAATTGGAAACGCATAGCAATCCACTTCCGCCAATTCGTGTGCCATTTGGACAAGTCGTCCAACTTTCTCTGGGTACTTAGCGAAATAGGCTTGTGCTTTCCCTGTGAGTAATTGGCATTCGTCTAAATCTAGGTACACATAACCAACGATTGGGCCGTGTAGTTCGAATAGATATCGTTGTAATTTGTCAATGGTTTTTTTCGTCCGCACCCTTTTGAACGAATAGTTTACGGAAACTGTCGTCTGGTTGTTGGATACCAGCCCAGATAAGTTTATCCGCATCATGTCTTGTCATCATGTATTTGTTCCTCCAATAGAGAACTCCCTACAGAATAGGGAGTTGTGTTAATACTTGCGTTAAACCACGTTCGTTAATCGTACCCGCATACGGTGCTGGGATACCGAACACAAGGTCAGCTTGTTTGTGGTTTTCCGCTAACGTTTCTTGTACGCGTTGGATGAGTTCTCCATCATATTGTACGATAGTTCCGTGGTTAACCGAATAACCCGTTAACGCTGAGAATCCACCACCGATGAAGATAATCGCATCGAAGTAGTCACGAGAACCGTAAGTTTTAAGGATTGTATCCACAACAGTTTCGATGAATTTATCACGTGTTGGTGTTACGTGCGGTAACCATTGTTCACGACGTTTCGCACGACGAGCGTTTGTGTCTGTCAATACGCGTTGTAAGTCTTTACGGCTTTCAATCGTTAGTCGTTCACGAGCGGCACTAGCAATCGCGTCTTCTAATAAGTTACCGTATCCACGTGTGATTGAGTAAGAGTAATCTGGGTTGAACTTTTTGTTACGATATACCGCTAAGTCAGTCGTACCTTCTCCGATATCGACGATTAGGAAATCTTCAAACGAACCAACTGGGTCACTTGTTTCACCCAATGTTTGATATACAGTATTCATAGACGCGCGGAAATCTTTATCCACAGTGTCTAGTAATCCTAAGAATCCTGCTTGACCTTCGTTTAATACAGCTACAGCACCAAAATGTACGGTGATGTCTTGAGGTTCACTGTTCATCGTGTATACACGAATGACGTGCGAACCTTGTAATAATTGTTTGTACTCATTTTGTAGTCCGATAGATTTCGCTTCAACGATTGGAATGGATACAGCTAATGCTGAGCTAACGGCATTACCGTGTAAATATGGTGCGATTGAACCGAATAGTAACGCTGTCGTCAGTACGTGGTTCGCTTTGAATGATGTGCTTGTCACGTCGAATTCTTTGTAGTCTGGTAAGTCTAATGCCTTTTGGCCAACCGCATAAATGTGGTCTGTATGTTTCAATGGGCTACTGATGATTTGGATAAATGTGTCTAATTCTGATGTGTATGAGATGTGTCTTGGGTCGGCGATGGTTGCTACTGCACTTGGGTTATAGATAGACGCAATGTATGAGTTATCGTTGGCAAGTACGGCACCTTTCACAGCACTATTCCCGATGTCTAATGCAAATTTCATAATCTGGTTCCTCCTAGGTGTTGTTGTATAAGGGTATCGATACACTCACTCTTTGAGATGCCTTGTGTATCCAATACGTGTTCTAATAGCTCGGCAGTCATTGGTGACACACGAATGGTCAACTGAACTTTCTGCTCGCGTTGTGGTGGTTCCGGCTCTGACTCGAAAGCATCTACCGGAATCATGAACATACGCATATCAAATCGTTTCACTGGACTACCAAACCAATCCAATAGGAAAGCACGCAACGCTTTCGGCGAATTTGTAATAGTAGATAAGTATCTGTTTGACGAATCCAGATAGACGACAGAATCTTCAACGCGAACATGTTTGTTGTCTTTATCGTGGCACAATGACTCTAACGATGTGTCGGTAATCCCAACCGCTTTGAGGCGTTCATCGATAGTTGTAATCATGTGACCAATCCTTTCGTTTGAATCGTATGTTTCAGACAGTTTGTCCGAATCACTAAATTTAGTATATCATACAACTTGTTCAAAAACAAGAGTCAGAGTATAGGTATACTTTAAAGGTATACATCTTGTTTTTTGATACCCCTTTCGTATATAATGAAGGTACTTTACAAATTGAAAGGGGACCACAACACCTATGAAAAACAAAGGTACGTCCGATAGTTATCGGAACACTATCTGTGTTTGCGGTTGTTGCGTGCCTAGCTCTAGTAGTACCAGCGCAATCCGCAGACGCAGAAAACACGGCTGGTGCGATTGCAACAAGCCTTGAAATCACGACGGAGGAAACAACAGTTACATCTACGACCGAAACTGAAACAACGACAATCACAGAATCGACAGAAGAAACAACCGTCGCACAAACGAAAGCTACCGTAGCCCAAACGAGTGAGGGCGCTACATACAGCGCACCACAAACAGAAGCGTACGTAGCACCAGCAGCGCAAACAGAAGCCTACGTTGCACCAGCACCACAAACCTACTACAATCAAGTGGAATTCTTAGGATACTACTTCAACGTGGGACCAGTGCTCGCAAATAACATCTACGACAAAGCTGGCATGCGCGCATTAGTAAACTATATCGACTCAGGCGGTATCGGAGCGATGGGTGCGCCACTAAACGTATATGACGGTACAGGTACGTATATCGCGGGACACAACCCTGGAGTTATGGGGTTATTTGCAAGCAACTTAAACTACGGTTCTGTTGTAACCGTGCATGACATTAACGGAAACGCACGTCAATACGTAGCAAATGCAGTAGTGACTACACCAATTAACAACACAGGTAGCTCGCCAAACACATCTACACCAAACGCATCAGCCATCAGTATGATGAATAGTTTGGCTGGGCGCGAGTCATTAGTCATCCAATTCTGTATCGGAAGCACAATGTACTTGTGGCGATTAGACGCTATTTAACACAAAAAACACACCTCGATTGAGGTGTGTTTCTTTTTATAGTTGTGGTTCGTCTTGCGACAATTCCGCCAGGTCTTCTTCGGTGAGGACACCTTCGTTGATGAGGAATAATTCCAACGCAGTTAACGCATGGTTCACGTTCTCCACAAACTTGTGATAACCTTTGCCCCACTGTCCTTGTACATCAGTCATTCCAAATAGGATATAGGCAGATGAGAGTTGACCTAGTTCTTTCTCACCGTCTTTGAAGGTGTAAATATTCGACATCGATGTTTGCTCGATATCTAAATCGGGTAGATTTTTCTTCGAATTCGCGTAATTTGTCCCAACCAACAGGCCCAGTATCATCCAAGAAGGCTGTCAATGTATACAGGTATCTTAAATCATCAGGCTCTAGTCGTGTGAATTCTGGTTCTGGTTGTTTCACTTCTGGTGTTTGTTCTGGTTCCACATGGTCACATCCTTTACATAGTGTATCTTTATTATAGCATAGGGTCACACAATACACTAATGTAATAATTTTATTTTTTTTTCGAGCGTCCAACGGGCTTCGCCCTACTGGACGCTCTTTTAGTGGGGCTACGCCCCAAACCCCATCCAATCGCTGAAATTTTACATAAAAAGGGGACTATCACCATGACAAAAACCAATCAAAGTTGTTGGAGTACAACAATTCGAACCACATCCATCATTTGAAAACTTCGAAGGGTCTACTACTGACGCGTTAGGTCATGAACTCAAAAATGAAAACGGAATTTGGGGTAAAAAGGTGCGCCTATTGCTATCGCCAAATGCCATCACAAACGAGGTAGAAGTGTTAGTGCAATTAACACCAGCGGGCATGGTTGAGATGCATAGCGGAACGAACGCACATCGCATCGGTACATTGCAAAAGGGAGAGCTAAACACATCACTACTACAAACCTTACAACCAACATTGGTAGACGGATATGTTTACGACTATCCAAGACTACCAGGCAAAACAAAATATTCATATCAAGTCATCTTAGATATCTAAGATGACTTTTGTCTTTTGCGGATTTTGAAAACGGAGGGGAAATTCATGACAACAGGAGCATTAGTTTATCAATTAACACCGCGTGGTACATTAAGAGGTGTACGTGTATACGCGGACGGAGACTTATCTATCGCAGGTGTACGACTACATCGATATTACACATACGACATCACTGAGCGTGTGATTGCAAACGGGGATTGCGTCGTGATTACGAAAAACCCGTTAGACGTACAGTTTTACCACGAAAACCCAGTCGCATTGACGGGATTAGAACACCCAGCTGGACGTATTTATGTGCAGGACACTACGGGTGAGTGGTACACAACCACACATTACGATAGAACAAAAACCATTCGTAAGAGTGATTGACGGTGAGACGTTCGAACCATTGACATTAGCATTACTACGCAACGGGTACATCGAGGGTGAATCTTATGTGAAATCCATCCCGATGGTCGAAACCAAGTTCTTATCAATGTACACAGAGGTCTACCAAGAACCAAAGAAAGACCCATTGTGTTACTACTCAGTGAAACGCCACAAAACAACAGATATCACAGACCAACCGGTGAATGCTGTTGTCATTTGTGCAACAAACGAAGACGATACGAAGTTTCTCATTACTGAAGAATTCAGATATACGGTCAATAAGACCATTATCGACACACCTGCCGGGTTAATTGACCCAGGCGAGTCCATCGAAACGACAGCGATGCGTGAATTATCCGAAGAAACAGGGTATACAGATGTGACCGTCACGAATGTATTGCCACCAAGCTATTCAAGTGTCGGTATGACAAATGAGCGCGTATCGGTTGTATTTGTTACTGTCGATACTACAAAACAACAATCGCAAAACTTAGGTGACGGTGAACGCATCAAACCGAAATGGATTACACGTGATGAAGCAAAACAAATTCTAGCACAAGATAATGTCGCTGGGCGAACACAATTACTACTGTTAAATTGGGTGAACGGAGGTCATGCATGCGAGCATATTTAATTGTGCGTGATGATTACACGCTATACGACAAATCGTTTCAGATTGGAGAGTACGTAACGTTTGAGAAGACGTTTCCAGCTCCAGCGCTGGACTCACCGGTTCGTGCGATGAAGTTTTTCTGGAAAGCACCACAACTCATTGAAAATCGTAATCACGACTATTTCGCAGGTCATGACCGATTTGAACGAATGATTGAAGTGTCTGTGCATGCACCATACCAAATCGTGAGCGGAAAAGTATACATGATACACTGCACGGTCATCAAAGAAGTTAATTACCATGAGATTGTCGGCGTGGGCGCTAACCCTTGGGAAGAACGATTATACGTCACACATGTATTACCGGCTGACGCGCCATTCCCATACATGGAGGAAGCAGCGTATCACGAACCAAATACCACCATCACGGCACTACGATATATTCGTAAATGCACGAAAGACCGGTTGTTCGATTTCCTGAGACCAGTAGGCACTTACGGGGAACGTGGATTACCCGCGGGTTATGAGGGCACTACGTGCGATTGCTAGACGTGGGTTCGAAGACGTCAACGAAGAACTCTACGCGTTGGGTACCGATATGAGCCGAGCGGTGCAGGTTGAATTCAGTACGAAAGAAGACGCAGACGCTGTCTACGCGACGTATTACCGCGAACATCAATGGCCTAATCTACTCGAAGCCAAATTACGTAGAGGTGATGCAGATACGTTCCGACAATGGCGTGAGCAACGTCAGTGGGCGGAGATGCGTTGGTGGGGCATGGTCGTTGCTGAAACGGGAGGCGACGAAGAATTGGACATACTGGTGCAGAGCCACGACCTTTTAGTACTAAAACGCGTGTTTAATCGTGGTCGCAAAGGTGACGCAGAAATCATTCGCAACAATATCGGCATCGAAAAAGCAATGCTTGTCTTCGGTGAAGAGTGTCCAGAACATCTGTTACCGACAACGTACGAATTGTCTCGTATGAGAAATAAAAGTGCGTTAGCACTAACAACATTGTGCGGACATGACGAACATTTAGATGTACTAGTTCACAACCAATCACCAAGGGTACGTGAGTGTGTTGCTCTGCGTGGACGCGATAAAGATTTGAACATCTTACGTGAGGACGAATCAACTGGTGTACGTCGCGAAGTTGCCAAATGGTGCAGACGTGAAGACATCGAGGTCTTAAAAAGATGACCCATGCCCAGTAGTGCGTCAATTAGCACTAAATACAGTTTATCAAGAAAGGTGAGACAACACATGAGTCAAACATTTAACATTCAATTAGCACACACTACAGATACATTAGTTGTGGATATCAACGAAAACGCAGTAGGACAATCTATCATCAGTATCGGACTTGAGAACGAAGATGGTCATTATACTGATATCTTAGTATTAGACCAATTTGACGGTGAAAAAAAGTCGATATGTTGGCGAGACAGTTTATCACTATACGTGTGGGGCGACCAAAACGACGATGACTACACACATAAATTCAAATTCGAATTGGAGAGTGACGGTTATGCGCGATAGCATTAAACAACTGATTAATGGATACGAGTTTACAACGACACAACAACCCGTAGTGGAGCAAGCCGTTGAAACCATTAGAAATCTAACAAATGCATTATTTACCATCGGTAAATTCGAGGCACCGTTCCAGGACACTGACGCAGCATATATCGAGAAACATTTGGGTTGGTCGTATGAAACACCAACCCATGTCAAATTAGTAATCAAATAGGGGCGACATTATGGGCACATTGGCCATTCAAAAATTTTTATAACGGAAAACACAGACACAGCAACGTCGTGGCAACTTCAAAGTGGGGAAGTTACGATGACGCATTAAATTTAGTCAAAACATTCGCAGGCAAATTGCGCACGATTTATGCAGAAGGTGTCGGCAACGGATATGATGTTGATAACCACACAACTGAACCAGACGCCGTGAACTATTTTCATGTAGCGTGTTATCAAGCTTGCGATGGACTCTACGAAGGGGATACACGCACAAACGCATTTTTACATTCGATTTCGACAACAGACGAAGACCGTGAGGCATTCGAACTCACTGCAGATAAGTTAGTATTTATTTGGGACGCATACACGCAAGATATGGTAATCGACGACGCAGACGATACCCATTCGCTAGGTGTCTACATTGATTGGTGTATCGAAAACGGTGTTATCAATTTCGACAAAACAACTGTCAATTTCGAATTATGTCACGAGTATGAGCGCAAAGACGATTGGATGTGGGAGCACGATAAGAGCGATGCAGATTACGAAGAGCTACCCGAAGTCGAAGATGATTATAAGGCTGTACCACTACGTCAAATCTTAGCCAATGCATTTTACCCATATTATGAGTGGCGAGAGACACATGGCAAACGTCACGGTCGAGTCGCACATCAAAAATAGAACAGTACACCCAGGGAGTTGCGCCCGTATAGGCGTATACCCTTGGTGTATTCATGTAAGCGATACCAATATGAAAGGAAAATTTCCATGAACGACGTAAAAAAATCCATTATGATTATAAACATTACTATCCAAAATTGGATATCCCACACAAGGAACCAGTAGTTCCAATCGAACAAAAGAAACGCAGTAAAACAACCATGCGTTCGTTTGTAGCGACACGAAAACAGAAACGAGGATGAATAAGACCCACTAATAAATCCGCAATAAACACCAACCCTTAGGGTTGGTTCATACATAGAACAAAAACAGAGGAGTAACAAATTATGTCCATTTCACAATATCCAAACGATAATTATTACGCAATTACATGCTACAAACACACATTAGCGGAGATTATTTTTAGACGCACACAACAACGATTACGAATGTTACGAAGGTACGTTGGTGGATAATTACATCATGGAGCATCCATTCCAATTTGACATCACGCAGGTGAGAGATTTACGCAGTGACGATTGGGACGATGAATTCGTAACATTTTTCAAGACACAAACCTATAAATATTTGGTTATCTTAGAACGCTATGAAAGCCAATGGTCATCGTCAAATGAACTGATTTACACTAACGATGATGAGTGGGTTGCGCGTATTGAAAGTATGTTCCAAAGCACTCAAGAGTCGACCAAAGAATTACAATTAGCATAGGGGGATTTCCCGTGACAAAACAACGAATCTTCTCAGGCGTACAGCCTTCAGCAACACCAACTATCGGGAACTACATTGGTGCGATGAAAAACTTTGTCGCATTACAAGACGATTACGATTGCATTTATTGTATCGTAGACCAACACGCAACGACTGTACCACAAGACCCGGTGACACTACGTATGCAGACACGTTCACTGGCGGCGTTATACTTAGCCATTGGACTAGACCCTGAAAAATCAACCATCTTTATCCAGTCGGAAGTGCCAGCACATTCGGAGGCGTCAACCATTGTGCAATGTAATATGGGTATGGGTGAACTAGAACGTATGACGCAGTACAAAGACAAATCGCAAAAGCAACAATCTGTATCTGTGGGGTTATTCACGTATCCAGCGTTAATGGTTGCCGACATCATCTTGTACAACACAAATGTCGTACCGGTCGGTGCTGACCAGAAACAACATTTAGAATTGACACGAGATTTTGTGACCCGTTTCAACAAACGTTACGGATACGGCAGTTCTATTCTAACCATGCCAGAACCACTTATCCCAAAAGACAGGTTCACGCATAATGAGTTTGCAAACGCCATCGAAAAAGATGAGCAAATCAGACGCAAACCCGAAAGAATATATCAGCATGCTAGATAATGCGAAAACTATCCGCAAGAAAATCAACAGTGCCATCACTGACTCATACGGTGTGGTTGCATACGACCCAGAGAATAAACCTGGCGTATCCAATCTGCTAACTATCTTCTCAGCATTCACCGGTGAATCGATTGACGACATCGTGAAACGATTTGGAGGTGTTGGCTATGGACAATTTAAACGCGAATTGGCAGACGCCATTATCGCAGAATTGGAGCCAATTCAAGAGCGATACAACGTATTATTCGCATCCGAAGAACTAGACAAAGTACTAGATGAGGGTACGACTAGAGCCAACCAAATCGCAGGCGAAACAGTACGTAAAATGAAACGTGCAGTTGGATTGGGACGCTAATCATGCCGTTCTGAAATCCCCTCTTCGTATGGTATAATAGAACCAAACAACAGAAGGGGGATAACCGATGAAATTAATATTTATGTCCGGCCCAGCCGGTGTCGGAAAAATCGACATACATCAATCAACACCTCAATAACGCTACTATCGTGTCTGGTGACGCGATTGGTATCGAGTGGGTCTTGAGCATGAACCAAACAATGGTCAGGTAATCAACACCATCATAGAGCGTGTAAAACAACACATGAAAGACCAAGAAGATACTATTGTCATCGACGCAACGATGTTGAACCGTACACGACGTGTAAGCATCTTAGACCAAGTAAGACCAGATAAAACTGGATACGAGGTCGAAGTAGTTATGCTACACAAACCACTAGCAGAAATCAAACGTCAAAACAAACAACGTACAGGTTCTGAGCGTGTACCTGACGAACACATCGAAAATATGTACTTTGCAATGCAACCGCCAAAGGTTGGGCTTGATTGCGACCGATTTACGATTATCGCACCTCCGTTATCAGCGTACATGGACGAAATCAACGCAACAATTGACGAGTCGCATCATTCATCATACCATCAAGAAACGCTCAGAGAGCACACGCAAATGACTATTGATAAAAGTATTGAACTATATGGTGAAGACTCAGAACTTGTCGAAATCGCAAAGTATCATGACTTGGGGAAATCAGTGACACGTAAATCACTAACCGACGCCCCTCAATTGGTACGCAGTTACGCGGAGTATGCGTTTGGTGGACTGGATATGTTTAAATATCATGCAAATGTGTCAGCAATGTATTACCATATCGATAAAGGCGAGAATGCTGATACGGACGTTTCAGACGCAATCTTGCACCATATGAACGCACATCAAAGTCCAGATATCACAAAGAACCGGGCAGTTAAACGTGAGAACGTGTCAGAACACGCTATCAAGCTGATGGAGCAATTCCGAGGCATCGACTCATCATCGAAGGTTGATGATGACGTCAAAAGCGAAACATTCGCCAAAGTTCAAGAGTTATGCAGACAAGCACGTGCGTTCCAAAGAGACCCGTCGATAGCCGTTCCAGATATAGTGCAGCTTATCGCTCATGAAGATATCAAAACATCAGCCAACTGGGAAGATGGTCTACTTACGTTCAAATATTTACATGCGGGTGTGGACTTTACCAATCCACTCATTCGTAACGCACGTGGATTAACCATGACGTTAGACGGAGAAATCGTTACGATTGGGTTTGAGAAGTTCTTCAACTACATGCAGTTAGAGGAAGAACGTTCATGGATGCCATACGACAAGGCTTTCAAAGATGAGTACACAAGACTGGAACCAAAAAGAAAAGCACCGTGTGTGGGAGAAAATGGATGGGACATTCATATCACTCAGTGTGCTGAATGATAAATTCATCGTGGCGACATCGTCGGCGACGAACACAGAATATTCAGACCGTGCGAAAACCTACTTCGAACAGTTACCAACATCTGACGCGTTAAAACAATACATCAAAGACAATAACGTAAGTTTGTTTTTTTCGAATATACATCACCAGAGCATCCGATGATTATCCAGTATGACGAGGAGAAATACACGTTTATCGGGGAACGCACAAAAGACATCTACAATCCAGAAATCAGACGACCAGATATGAGTCGATTTGGATTGGAAAATGTCGCATCCAAATGGATGACATTAGATGAACTCATTGAGTACCAACAAACGGACAAAACATCTGAAGGTGTTGTCGTGGAAAACCAATATGGTCGATTATTGAAGTTCAAAACAGATTACTGGTTTGAGTCAAAAGCCGACTACGCAAACTTATTCTTCGGGGAACCATATACACGTCGTAAAATGGAAACACTATTGTGCTCTATCCAAGATGATACGATTGACGATTTACTCGCGCACGATAACCAGCGTGAAATGAACTTCCACCCAGTTGTTGAGTTCAAATCGTTATACGACGAATATGAGCAGAAATATAAACAAGCTATTCGTGACTGTCGTGATATGACTCGTGCAGAAGTCGCAGCTATGGGCGGTGACAAGGACATCAAATCCATGGTGTTGGCAGAACGTGACGGAATGACACTCAAATACAAATTACAAAAATCTACGTTCAGACGACCATTTAGAGAACGATTACAAGAACAGCTCAAAGAACGACACAGAAACGCAATCAGCGCACATGACCTTATCGATGATATCGATGAGCAAACTGAACACACACTATAAGACACCTCCGTCGAGGTGTCTTTATTTTTATGGAGCAAACTGAACACACACTATAAGACACCTCCGTCGAGGTGTCTTTATTTTTATGGAGGAAACAATGTATATCCATGGAGACATGACCGCCGCGAAATTTGCGGTGATTGAAAACCCACGCATCTATCAATTCAAAGGTCGCTGGACAGATTATACAGAGCGATTTGCTTACGCCAAAGTATTTGAGGTAACTAGAGACTTCATCCAAGAAGTTTCGTGGATGACTAAAGACCATTCATACGTCATCCACTTCTGTCACAACGGTATCGAGGATATTTGCGATGACACACCAGACATCAAAACAGATGGAAAGTCATTGCTGTTTGCATATGATGTATTCATGATGACACGTGATGAGAAATCGTACACCACAGAAGCGCTCATCAGATATGCAAACCAGTATTATGATTATCGGTATGAGGACGATAACATCTACGGTTTTGGTTTCGATGATGTTACCGTTGACGATGTTGACAACGGAATCACGATGGCAGAGCCGATAGTCAAAACGAATATCGACCGCAAGGCCATTTATGAGGGTGAGTTAGCAGACTATCAAAAACGTATCGAAGAAAACCATAGACGCGAAGCTCGTGAGCTCAAGAAAGCCCAACGCGAACGTGAAGAACACCAGGAGGTCGAGCGTGAAAAGCGCGAACGCGCTAAATGCGAATACGAAGAACGTGCGCAACGCGAACGCGAAGCCCGTGAGGAACGTGCACGCATAGAGCGCGAATGGAGAAGACGCGAATGCGAAGAACGTGAACAACGTGCACGCGAGGAACGAGAACGGGTACAACGAGCAATCGAAGAACGCGAACAACGTAAACGTGAGGAGCGGGAGCGCGAAGAACGGCGTGAAAAGTTGTATGCGATGAGAAACGATGTTCGTGATTGGTTCGTTGATGTTCGCAACAACATATACACCAAATACGTTGACAATGACTATAGTTTACCGTTCGTACAGTTCGGTGATTATAAAATGGAATCTATCGATGAAATCGTCAAGGAGTACTTCGGTACGAAGTTCTACGATATCGTACACGAACATGAGTGTTACTACGTGCCTAAAGATGTTTATAATCAATACGGACGCGAACAAGTCGACGAAGATGTTTGTATAGCACAGACAACAACATTAAACTTAGCAGGCATCCCGATGGGCACTCTAGTTGACGGTGTTGTGGGTTTATTCAACACATATAGCAAAGAATGTTGGATACATGCACACCTCACGGTGTCCGTGTCCACGTTGAGACAAAGAAACCAACTATATGTTGCCGGGTACAGACCAACAGCGCAAATGTCATCGACAGACAACGGCATTTTGTTTACATGTGGGTTAGTCCCGCATAGTCACGAGCTCAACAAAGATAGAGTCTCTATATGGATGACAGAACCAACACCAGAGGATGCGTTTGATTGGGACTTGTTTTCTGGGTCTATAGAGTACTCTATGAGAGCACCTGTCTATAGTGGACATTGGTTATCCTACAAATCACGCGTCGCAGAATTCATTCGCGAATGGAAACAAACCAACAAGCACGTTATCGACCGTGTCCGACACAACGAGGACGCGTGGTGGAATGTCGAACGACTGCCGTTCGTTAATCCAAAACCAAACACCAATTTGTTATATGTTGCGTACTTACCGCATACAGACGTCATCAAAGTTGGGCGTACCCAAAACTGGGAGTCTCGAGAGAACGCTTACAGACGTATTAGCGGGCCAACACCAGAAACGACGGGTGATATGCGACTTTGCTACGTGTACGAGACGCCAACGGTCGGAGACGTTGCTATCGACAAATGGTTATTGTATTGTGCAGAAGACCATATCAAACAATTCGCGAGAGAGCGAATGGAATTGGTTGGTGGTAACGAATTCTTTAGAGGGCAACCTGTGCAAGACTTTTGCGTGGCTGTCGATGAGTATTTCAACACACTGACCAAGCAGGATATCATTCGAATCCGACCAGAATACGAGGCGAAACAATTTGCACTTCAAAATAACTATCATGTAGAGCGTTTCTTAGACGCTTTGGAACAATTATAAAAGGAGACACAACGATGACACAAGAACAACTATCAACCTTACGCGAACAACGCGCGCAATTAGCGCAACAATTGAAAAGAGTTAGACGCCGAAATTAAAACGACTGAGGCAGATGTCTATAAGACATTAGTATTGGCCGAAGACTCTGCGTTTGTGGAGTTAGCAGATTATTACAAGGCAAACGGCTTCAAAACAACAGTCACAATGGACTCAGACATGTATATCACGTGTAAGATGGAGACATTCGAATTCCCAACGAAAACGTTCAACTACACATACCCGAGACCAGTGACAACACCAAACCAATGCAAGCGTATGTGTAACATTCTGATGGATTATTTACCATGTCTAATCCAATTAGTCATGTGGGGTATTCCGCACGGAACATACACGTTCGAACACGAACCTAGTAGGCTATCTGGGACGAGTTATGTCGAAGGCTTTCACATTCAAACAACAGTCAAAATCCTAGCAAGTAGTGGTTCAGGCTCTCGTAAGAGACTTGCCTACATCGAGAGTATTCATTTTAGCCACTATTTGACAGATAAGAAATCTAAAGGTTATTTTTACAAATCGATAGACATTGACGACACGTATAAATTGGCAGTGCATGTAACTACACCAGAAAAACAAACAGCACTTCAAAGTCACATCAGAATTGACCGTGACATTACGACGAAAGGTCGATGGGAACCATTAAAACTGACTAAGACAGCTTTCCAAAAAGAGCTCAAGCAGTTCATTAGTAAAATTCGAACAATAAAGTAAGTAGGCGTCGGGGGAGGCAATATGCAAGATTTACTAAACATACTACAACACATTAAAGACCAAGCAGAACCAACACTCACACAATCCGTGTACGAGCGGCACCCAATCATGATGGTAATAGAGATTGCTGTAGGCATACTGTTTGTTGCTCTAATCATCACACTAGTTATGAGTGTGCTCGGAAAATGGGACGATGTGCCGGTAGAAGTTTACTTTGGTGTGGGTCTCGTAATCGCGATAGCAATGCATATGCACAGAAGCTATCAGTACGAGATGACTAAAGACTCAGAACAACGTGTGAACGACGTACTCAAGGCGACAACAGCTGACGAATACGCTGAGCTCGTCAAACAAATCAAACTAGCAGACCTGGACCAGATTGAAGATGTCACGTTACGTGCCATCGCTAAACACGTGAAAGATATCGAAACACCAGGTTTATTCAAATAACGGAGGACATCATGCAAACCTATTTAGACCAATTAGACAAGATTAACAATCTATTAGTACAACAACCCAATGATTTTTGGAGTACACTCGGTACGACCCTATTGTTATTGTTATCATTAGCATTCTTGATTGCTGGTTTGGCATTCATCGGATGTGGGAAGCCGATTGCAACTCTGTTTGACTCGACTCTCAGTCGTCATGACCTTCTCCGTCGAGGTGGTTATATCACCGTCGGATTAGTCTTCATGATTATCGCAACAAGCATTGCACCGGAGCCAAACACCGTGTCAGCAGAATCAGAACGTAATATCCACAATACACTCATGGATATGAACGATGTGGATTATAAGACACTCGTGGACGGTACAAATAAATACCAACTAAGTAATAGTGAACAAGCTAAATACAAAACGATTATCAAAATCATCCAAAAGGCGTCTAAAGTGCGCCCAGTAAAATAACGGAGGTTACACAATGCAAACACCAAAAGCATACGTCATCGAATTATCGGAGCGCATGGAAAAAAACTAGCCAACGACATTCGAAAGCAAAGTCAAAACGCCAGTTGGCAATTTGACCGTGTTCGTGTGAACATCACAAACCCGCACCCAACTATCGAAGTATTGCTGGACGCTGACAATGAGTCTCAAATCACATTACCCGATATGCGTGCATTCAGTATCGCTATCGACGACGAGAAATTCGCTATCGCGATTACATTATCGATACCAGACTGGTCATACGGAGAATTGGATTATTACGATACGCTAATTGCCATGAATTCGCGATACGACGAACGGGAGGACTTATTCGAACAGGCTCCAGCCTTCGAATTACCAGACGATGAGAAACCGTATATCTCAGATATCAACTACACGTGTTTTGGTAAAGACCGGTGGCGACTCAACGAGATTGACCCAAGAACAATTGACGAGTTGCAGGCGAACCACCCAACAACGTTTAACATTCTGAAGGTCGCCGCACGACGTACAGGTCAGCAAATTGAGAAACTACCAGAGTTGAAACCAATCACACCAGAGGAAATTTCTGGACACTTAAAACGCATGCATAAAGCGGTTGCATTAGCGCCAAAATCGGTAAAGCCATTGAAACAACACCATTTCTACCGTGTTGACAAGTCATGCTCGCGCAGACAGCAATTCTATCATGTTGTGGAATGTTTTGGAAACTATCCAATGCTCAACAACAATATGGATACGCTAGGTAAGACTAAAGGTGTTTGGACAACACAGGCAGTCGACCCGATTATGTGGTCATTGTCATCGCTTTGGGACGATAGTTACACGCATTACAACGTGCGTAGACGCCACGAACACTTCAGTAACACAGTGTTCCCACACATCACGGAAGGTTGGGTATCGCTTACACCAAACGCAATCGCAGACGTGAAATCGAACCCACATGGTGACGGGCATAAAGTCTACATCGCAGACGAAAACGGAACACTCATCGCGTGGGGTTACACCTATGATATCGTTGAAGATTTCGTATCTGACGTAGAACAGTTCTTACATTTGTACGGCAAGTGTGCTATAATGAAGTAGTACACTATCGTACAAATTATGCAGAAAGGAGAACACCAAATGCCGAGTAGAGACAGAGATTTACGTAGCGACGAATTACGCCAATCATTGCAGTTCCTTTTGGATGAGTTATACGCTCAAGGCGAGCTCATCTTGCCAAAAGAATACATGCGTGCACTAGTGTCGGAACATACACGAGACATCGAGCCTGATGAAGCACGTTTGTTTGGACACGATGATGGACTCGAAAACGAACGCTTGCGTGAACGCATCGACGAATTAGAACGTGACTACGCACGCGAACGCAAACGCAACCGTACGTTATCTGAACGTGTCGAACGTTATAACGACGAAAGACGTGGGTTCGTATACGAAGTTTGCGGTTCATCTGGCGGTGGCGGGTCTAGCAAGTTCGACGGCTGGAGTTTAGGTGACGATTACGACTCACGTGACTACGAGTCCAGCGGTACTTGTGGCTCAAGCTCACGTAGACGACATAGTTCCGGTGGTACATGTGGCTCAAGTTCGAGCAGTTACTGCGGTTCCGGCGGAGTTTGCGGTTCATAACACTAGGGAGGGGGAAAGAGCGCCCATGGACGTCATTATTGGACGAGAAAACATATCAGCAACGGTATTTGTACCGTATGACTGTGAAAAATCGTTGTAACTTTTTGTACAACAAAACATTTTTTATGCGGATTTACAACCGTATGAAGTGACAATGGAAAACATTGCCAAAAAAATGTCCGTGTATTGTCGCGCATGGGCGTGACAACCTTCACACTGACAGGCGGGGAACCATTAGCGGATTTGGACAGATGTAAACAAATCATCGAATGTATCAAATCAGCAACATTATTCCCAGAACATTTAATCATCTATTTGAATACATCATTGCCGAAAGTGGCTGGTGCCGAAAACGTCGTTGCATTTTTAAACGACCCAGAAAACCACATTAACGGTATTTCCGTGTCTAGACATCGTAACACGCATGAACTAGACTTGAAATTACTACGAAATGTGTTCACAGATGACGAGATTGCACAAATCAAAGTACCGGTTCGTATCAACTGTTTAGTCACACGAGCGATTGACCCAGAAACGTTTATCAAACGTTGGGAACCATATCCACACATCGTGATTAACTTCCGTGCGAACTATATGAAAATTAATTCGGACAATTTGCATGACCAAGATGCATTTTTCCAAAAACTAAATGATACGTTAACGTTTGACTACCACACGCAGTGTAACGTATGTAACACGGATGTGTTCCATTCGGAAAGTGGTCAGCAAATCAATTATCATAAAGGGATTTTTACAACGTCCATTGTGGACGAAGAAGAAAACACGCTCGAAATCAATGACTTTGTCATCAATATGTTTGGTGATTTGTACATCGATTGGATTTTCGAAGAACAATACAAACTCACAGGTGACATCATTCGTTCGATTTTTGAGCGATACTAAGATGATAAACACGGAGGGAATCAATGTATATCCTAACAAAAGTAGAAGAGGCTTTTTGCCCTGAAACTTATTTCTATAGTAACGCAAACGTAGGCACCGCCCTGCGCGACATTAAAGACGCACTGAAATACCACGCGAATTGCGAAGAAGACATCTTCCGCATCGCTAAAAACTTACCAGACGGAGAGTCATACGAATCAGCCGTTAACGATAGTGCGCAATTCAGAGTTGCTAAATATCGTAAACGACTTGATGTCGAAGTAGCATTCCACAACCATTACGGTGAAGTAGAACAGGTGTGGAAACTCACCTACGTAAACCCAAATAAGTACAAGAGCTAAGACGAAAACGCCAAGGTCACTCTCCGGAGTGACTCTATACATATGTAAGCGAGAGGAAGACACTATGACTAAAGAATTATCAATCCGTTGTGACGCCAGCACAGTTCAAGGAACTAGTACTGCCAATCACGACACATACGGGAGTTACTTCGACAGCACCAACAGACGCAGTTTGTTGTGGGTCATTGACGGAGCAACACCACTAGAAAAAGAACCATACCCAAGTGCGCTGTATCATATCGTGCGCCAATTATCTGCAACCATCGAATACAAGTTCAAATGGTACGCAGACCGTTGCCAGCGAGTTGGACTGCAGCAGGTCTTATCGGAGGCGATTGACCAAATGCGTGACGCTGTTGCACTGATTGCACCAACACATGGTGTCAACAGCACACCAACACTAATGGAAGGCGACAACTATAAACCAACTGACGCAGATGACGCGTTTTGGACATCATTTGGGACATTTTCCATCACGATGATTGAATTAGACAATGACAAGCCTGTCATCAATGAGTGCTTACAATTAGGCGACTGCGGATTGCTAGTCGACGATATGTACTGTTCAGACAGACGTGTGCACAAGTTCCGTTCGATTATTGACCACGAGAAAGACCGCATGGAAGGTTACAAAAATCGTACGTGCGAAAGCAAACCAACCGGACGGTTATTACATCGGTGACTTGTCTGGACGAGGCGTTCCACACGCAATCATACGCACCGATATTCCGGTCAATGACCGTTTCACCATTATGTCAGACGGATTTTACGACATCTGGAACCGTTATGGTGATGTACAGACATCTATAAACGAATTACAATACAAAAAGACACACCAAGTATCTCGTGATGACGCAACATTTATCACTGGAATCTACACTTATCGTGATGACACAAAAGACCCGTATACATTCATGCTGTACGGACATACGATTTCGATGCACGGAAATGCACCAACTATCAACACAAAGGAGAAATCTATACCATGCGATTAACATTAAAAAGCAGAATCAACTCTAGGCAGAGGGTACACACCCGACTGGATTCGAATCTCATTCCCAGACCCGAATAACACAGACGAGTTCGCAGAACTCACCATGGACATCGAAGGCTCGATTGATTATATCCCCACAGGTTTAGACGCACAGGTCAAAGGTGAACTCATCCCGTGGAGCTATTCCGCGGAAGACGGATGGGTTGACTTATCTTCGCTATCCGAAGAAGAACAACAGCCGTATTTTTGAATTGTTCGAGAAGTATCTAGCCACGTCAACAGATATTGTCGTAGGTATTTACCCATGTGCGAATGTGGACGAATATGATGAAGACGACGAGTATGATGTCATGTCAGAGGGTGTTGGTGAATACGCTCCCAATAAGGGTGAAGATGTATCATTCACTTTCACGTGTGAACATAATGAATAGGGGGCGCATCATGCAAGAACAACTAATTGACGCATTATACACACTACGCGCATTGCTTCGCGATGAGCAATACGCCATCGACGCAATGTTCAAAGATTTGCGTAAGCAAATGGTTACACAACGCAAGAAGACCATCGCACAAATTATCGCGGAGAACTATCCAACGTCCTTAGAGGAATCGCGTACTACTATACGCGAGACCGCCGAACACGTAAAAGAGTTGTATCAAGCGTTACGTATAGAATTAGTACCAGACGTGTTATTACCCGCAGTAGACGAATTATTCGAACACCCAGACCGCATGTGCGAAGACATTATCACGTTGTATCACAGGGACATATTATTCCCACAAATCGGTATGCATTATCGTGGGTTCCGATTGGTACAATACGCGCGTCATTGGGCGCAATTCCACGTGGACGACAAGTATGTGTTAACACACATCACGGTTGAACCGTTTGCTTAGGTGTACCGCTATGAAATGGTCGAAAACAAAGTGGGTAGTGTTCTTACTACTAGGGGTGCTAGGTTTGTTGGTGCAGTTTTACATCAAGACTGCGTCACAACCAATGCCCAAAACTACGGTCTATAGTGAGCTTATCGAGTGGGCAAATGAGATGAACCTACCCGTACAAACAGAAGAAAGGTGAGCATAATGAACGATAAACTACCATACAGTCCGATTTCGGACACACGCATCGACGACGCTGTTATCCAATATTCACGCGAATACGAAACGAACATGACCATTAAGTGGGGTTCGATAGAGCGACGATTAGCGGGTGCGTCTAAAGTGGATTTAGAACTAGCGTACCGTCGTACTTTATGTCGATATGAAGTGGTCGAAGAACATAATTACCATAGCGCGACAGTGTTCCTAATCCCAAAGCACCTACATGCAAAACTAGTCACAATCGAACCAAGCACTCTAGCACGTGTACTACGAATTGCTAAGTCAATACAAAGGAGCAAATAAATGGGGCAAAGACTAATTATTTTAAATACAATCGACGGTGATGATATCAACGTACTGTATTATCACTGGGGTGCATATACTGACTCAGAGCTCAGCATTGTCGGAATGCTACGCGACAGCATCGTTGAAGAGTACAACAAACTACCAAAAGACATGGATAGAAAAACACGATTTAACATTGCGTCCATGCGCAGTGCATCTGGCGTGAGCTCCAACCACACTGAGTCGTACGAATATATCTCTAAGTATCTGACTAAGAGTGAGATTGAAGATAAACTACGCGGAAGTCGTAACGAAGGGTTGATTGCGTTTACCGAAGCGGACAGAGATGACCTATTAGGTTGGTCTGAGGGGACTGTACCTATCGAGTGGGCGTTCGATAAAGACGGTAATATTGACATAGCAAACACAACGTTCAGCATTATCATGTTACTATTTATGTACACGAAAGACCAATGGTTCGAGTATTTCGAGGACTATGCCAAAGAGACATGGCCAGCGCTAGAAGCGGAACCACTAACCATTTACGATTTGGAGGATATCCCGATTGAAAATGCGGAATCTTATCGAGACGAAATGCCAGATGAATGGTACGACCCTAAATTTCCGGGCGAACCACGAATCTTCCAGAAAAATCTATTAATGCAAGAGGACACCAATATTGGTGTCCTTTTTGTTCGCCCATCGGACTATCGTCCCTAATGGGCTCACCCTAGTGGGGTTAGACCCCACACCCCATTTTACTTCTAGATATTGTCAAATGTAGACATGACGAATATTATAATATATTATACTTATATGAGAGGTAACATTCATGTTTGAAAATCCAATTCTGATTACCATCAGTGCAGCAACACTATTTGCAACACCATTTGCATCCGTACTCGCGAGTGTCTTAACCTACCAAAGTGACGAACGTCCAACAGCAGCAATGCCTATTGACGAATACGAAAAGACTAAACAGTCATTCTGGGCACCTGCATTCTTTGGCGTAGGTGTATCCTACGCAATTTGTGCGGTAGCATCATTCATCTCACTATCGGTATTGTCGTACGTACTATTAGTACTTCCGCTTGTGAGTAGTATCATTGGTGCATTATTTGCACGACTATTGTCGAAAACGAAATCAGCACCACTTTCGCGTGCAATTTTCGCAGGGTGTATGGCAGGATATATTGGCATGGTGGCATCCGTTATGCTCGGGTCACTAGGTCTGAATGGACACCTGTAGACGACACATAGACAAACGCAATCACACCAAGGGGTCTTGACATTCAAGCCCCTTGTGTGGTATTCTATATTCATGGTGGTTATGGCGAAGTTGGCCCAACGCATCTGACTGTGACTCAGACATTCGCCGGTTCGAATCCGACTAATCACCTTTCGCACCATAGGGGTGTGGCGGAACTGGCAGACGCGCTAGATTTAGGCTCTAGTGTTGCAAGACGTGAGGGTTCGAGTCCCTTCTCCCCTATTTGCACACCTGTGCAGCTAGACCCAACGCGGTCATTTCCGTGGGCTTGACCCACGCACATAGGTCCTTGCGACCATCGGTGCGACGGGTGTCGCACTGCCTCGGACGATTAGTTCAGTTGGTAGAGCATCTGACTTTTAATCAGAGGGTCACAGGTTCGAGCCCTGTATCGTCCATAGCGATAACGCTAAAAACAATAAGGAGAACATCCATGGACAGATTCTTATTCTTTCCCCTTGCAGCACGTTTTGTATTGCTCGTGATAATGCTCATTCCACTACTCATTAGTGGGTTGACATTAGCAGTGTACCAAAACGATGTTCCGCAAGAAGAACGAGCACCATTCTGGACAACCGCGTTGTCTGGACTTGCAGTCACCAATATGGTGATGGTTGTGTATACGATTTTTCCCATTCGGTGGAAGCCTTCCAATCTTGTTAATCCCAATCGTTGGAAGTTTCGTAACGGTGTTGTTTGCAAAACGCGAACCACTTGCAACCCACTGGGTTCGAGTGCTCATGTCTGTGATTGCTGGCTCGGTCGTTGGCTGGGTAGCCGCATTTATTGCAGGTTACGCATTCACAATGTCCTTGTTCATTAGATAGTGAACAAGGCTATCTTAGAGGCGTGGTCTAACGGCAAGACACCGGTCTCCAAAACCGGTTATCCAGGTTCGAATCCTGGCGACTCTGTTTCACGAAACGTCACCTGCGTGAATAAATAAAGAGGCGTATTGACATAGACCAAGCGGATTCGGTCACGTGCCGACCGCACTTTGGAGTGGTGCTTGAGAGGCTGAAAAGGCGCCCCTGCTACGGGTGTAGCCGAGTAATCGGTTCGTGGGTTCGAATCCCACTCACTCCTTACATAACCGGGTTGCAATAGTTGAGTCACCGCATTGCCGAGCGGTACGTGCAATCGAACGTTTCCCAATTGTCACCGCCGGCACGGTGCGTCCGGGAAGAAGCGACATGTGGTGCGTGTCTTTAGTTGACGATAGTGACGCCACGTCAATGAATTGTAGACCCAGCGAAAGGCTTGACCGTCTTGACTCAGATGGACATCGTCAGCGTGCAAAAACACGTCATCGGTCGCGTACGGGTCTACATTTTTTTGGTTCGGTAGCTCAGTTGGTAGAGCACTTGGTTGAAGCCCAAGGTGTCGATGGTTCGAATCCATCCTGAACCATAGGTTAAACGAAGGGGATTTACATGAAAAAAAGCAAAACGACTCTTATTATTGGCTATTCTATTAGTAGTACCATTACTAGCATCATGTGGTAATAAAGACATTTTGGGTTTAACATATACATTCGAATATGCATCAGTTAAACTTCCAGACGGAACCGTCATCAATGGCGAAGTCAAAGAATGGGCTCGCGAAGATAAGACCGATAGTATTCGTGTCACCTTCAAAGATGGAAAGGGCACGTATTTCACGCACGCTACGAATGTAGTATTATACAACAAGTAGAAAAAGTTGAACGGTTAACTCCGCTCACTATTTCATTTTGGTAGCTCAGTTGGTAGAGCACTCCACCGATAATGGAGAGGTCTGTGGTTCGAGTCCACATCAAAATATTGGAACTACTAGTATTCCAGATATCACTGTCGTACATCGACCTAGAATAGACCGCTCAGTCGCTGAATCCGGGGGTATGGTGCACCTTCAAGCACCACGGTGGACAACAGTGATAATCACGCTGAAATAGCTCAATTGGCAGAGCACCTGATTTGTAATCAGGGGGTTGTGGGTTCGATTCCTACTTTCAGCATTACTCACGAAAGGGTAAAAAATGAAAAACGAGGGGTAAACAAATGAAAGAATTCTTTATCGACCAAGATGGACAATTCCACAAAGGAATCTATCGAGGAGTATTAGCTGCGATTGCAGTAGTATTACTGGTAATTGCTAGATTTACACTGTTAGTGTATATCCCGGTGAATACCGTTGGTGTTCAGGTCAACGCCTTCAATGGCGTTAAAGACACGACATTACCGACTGGGTATCATGTCGTAATTCCGTTTGTGGACAAGGTTTATAAGTTATCGACATCTGTACAATCGAAAAACAATGACGAAAAATCACCACACAAACGAAAGATGGTCAGTGGTTAAACACAGACATTGACGTGAAATATAAAGTCAACAAAGACAAAGCGATGACAGTTTTCGCTAACTACACAACACTTGAAAACGTCAACGAAAGTGTAGTATCGCCAGCAGTACAACGTGCGATTGAATCGGTAACAGGTAACTATGACATCTATGATGTGTTAGGGTGCTAAACGTACAGAAGTCTATAACGCAATTGACGAAGCGTTGAAGAAAAACCTTCGAGAAATACAATTTAGAATTCGTGTCATTCACCATCACTGACCAAGACGCTGGTGACGAAATCGAATCAGCAATCCGTAACGAATCTGTGAAACAAAAAGAAATCGACACAGCCAAACAAGAACAAGAAAAAGCTCGTGTTGAGGCTGAAACGAAGAAAGTTCAAGCACAAGTAGACGCTGAAACGTCACTCATTCAAGCTAAAGCTGAGGCAGAAGCCAACCAAGTTTTTAGCAAACTCAGTGACAGAAAACCTCATCAAGATGAAAGAGGCGGAAGCCCGCTTGAAACATGGTTGGGTTGAAGTTCAATCAAACGGTTCTGTCATTACAAACCATTAACATACTTGCTCACGAAAGTGAGCATCCCAGGTTGTTAGCTCAGTTGGGAGAGCATCTGCCTTACAAGCAGAGGGTCGCAGGTTCGAGCCCTGCACAACCTATAAAACCTTGTTGACCGTAGCGATACGGACAATCCAAGGGTACAAACCTATAGGTTGGGGTGTCGCAATACCACTGCCACTGTTGCAGAGATATTGTGGCGCTTCATGAATGCGAGGTATATCAGCGGTTAGATTGTCGGCCTCATAAGCCGAATGTCGTGAGTTCGAATCTCACTCTCGCAATTTGCGTACACCATGGACGTTGCTCTTTGCGTCGGTAAAAAAAGAAGATTTAAGATGGGTGTGGTGTACGCATAACACCCATCGGAAATGGATAGATGGCTGAGTGGTCGAAAGCACTGGTCTTGAAAACCAGAGGCGGCGAAAGTCGTCCCAGGGTTCGAATCCCTGTCTGTCCTTAAACCTTGCGCGACGGCGTAACAAGGTTGAGTAGTATGAACGCTTGCGAGGTGTTCCTACTCATTACTATCGGTGGCGCCCGGGCTCGCAAACTGGGCGTCATCAATAAGCACGGGTAGCGAAGTGGCCAAACGCGGCGGACTGTAAATCCGTTCCTTCGGGTTCGATGGTTCGACTCCATCTCCGTGCATGTCGGTGACGCTTTTAGCGGCCCGGGGCAACGATTGTTTGTGTGGTGAAATTAGCAAACGCGTGCGGATGTGCAATAGCTGGTATCCAGTGGGTTACTATGCCCGCCAAACCCGCACAAAATCTCGAATTGACGAGTGCCTCAAGAAAGATAGTAGGCGTGCAGGTGCAAGTCCTGCCACAAATGATGTTGCATTCAATGTCCCATAACTCAGTTGGTAGAGTGCGTGACTGTTAATCACGATGTCACAGGTTCGAACCCTGTTGGGACAGTTCTAACCTCACCCTAGCGGTGAGGTTCTTTTTGTTTACGGATTTGTTTGTCAAATTCGCAAACACACCTTACGTGCGCTGACCATACTGCTTCGCAGTGAGACCGTTCACGTAGGAACTATTGTAAGCGCTATCTTTAGGAGGAAAACATCATGGACAATACATTACAAGACGCTATCGACAAATATTTGTCACGTGACTTATTATTCGCACTTCATAATCGTGAATTTCTGTTCGATTATTTCGAATCAATGCTAACCGAATTTGAAGACGCACCAACAGAGTTTTACAAATATCACGACTCATTTATGGACGCTATTCATGTTAGTATTGCAGAACATCCGAACTTCAGATTATTCGAGTCGCTCGAAGATTACGGTAAGCACATTTTTAGAACAATACGTACGTATTACAAGCGATGTCGTGGGTGTCGAACAAATCACGAATAACATCGATTTTGAAGCCTTCGGACATTCGTGCACAAGAGGGGCAAGTACGTATGTGTTTGCAGACGCAGGTTGGGTTGTGGAAACGACAGACGGAGAGGCTATTTGATGGACACTTATAACCACAACACACAAACATACATTGACCGTATGAACCAAACAGCACTTAGCAAATTCGATTGCTTGCGACCATACCTAGACGAAAGTGTGTCTGTACTGGATTTTGGGTCAGGCTATTCCCCTGAATTTGTTCGCGAAGTGGAGGCTATTGGCGCGACATATACCGCGTATGACGCTTCACCAGTTGTGTTGGAGAAATTACACACAGACGGTATCAACGCGATTGCAGAACTAACAGGGAAATACGATGTGATTTTTCTATCAAGTGTGTTTCACGAACTCATCAGCTATTTGTCTGACGTGGAATACAACCGCACTATGAAAATGATTGCAGACGCAATCAAACCTGGAGGACACATTATCATTCGCGATTGGGCGAACCCTGGACGCAGTAACCGATGCCATATCGTTATCCAACCAGACAAACTCGAAGAAGTAAAACTCTGGGTGCATGCGCTGTGTTACAACGAAATCATCGAGCGCCCAACGTTCTATTGGAACATTCTCACAACGTCAGAACACGAACTATATCAAATTCTGTACCACACAGTGTGGGGTGTTGACTCAATTGAGCGTGAAGCCAGAGAAACTTATGACGTTACGTCACGAGTACAGGATTTCGGTAAGGAGCACCGCTTGCAACTCGAACACTTTGAGGAGCAATACGACCAAACGTACTTACCGCATCTTCAAACCTATTTCGACATCCCAGCCATTCCGTTTGCAACGAAGGGGATTTGGGTGTTCCAAAAAAAGTATAGACTGGAGACAACAAAATGAAAAATCATCGATAACATGTATTATACCGATACACACGTGTATTTTTTTGGCGAAATCAGGGCGCCATTTTTCGAATTTTTTTATCGTAGACCCTTCAACTATAAGGGATACGACTTACAATTCTCAGAGCAGGGCTTTATGCTTGAAAAAGCCCTATTGTTCGACCCATCGAAGGTTGACGCGATTGCACGAGCTACACAACCTGACAAAGCCAAAGCTCTAGGACGTGCAGTCCAAAACTACGATGACGCCGTATGGTCAAGCGTACGCTACGACAAAATGGTCGAAGTCTTAAAAGCAAAATTCACAGAACCATTTATGCGTGACATCTTATTACGTACTGGTGACCGCGTCATCGTCGAAGCGTCACCATATGACCGCATCTGGGGTGTCGGATTAGATGTAGAAGATACACGCATTTTTAGACGAAAACCAGTGGCGTGGACAAAATCTATTAGGGAAAGCTCTAATGGACGTCCGTGCGGAATTGAAAGGAGAATGACCATGGAAATGTTCATTATGATTTTTCCTAGTAACCATTTTACTCGACGTGTATATGATGGTGAATGACAAATTTTTTTCCCATACAACCAGACCATCGTTGACCGTATCAATAAAACAGTAGGTGTAGTGGTTTGGACATTCGTATTGTTTATCCCAATCCCGCACGGTATGGTCGAAGGCATGTATGCACTACACGCATACCTAGGTAACTTCAGGTTCGTTGCACTCATCGTATTGGCATTTTGTGCAATCGCATACGTCAACAATCGCATCAGAGCGCGATGGGTATCACCATGGAGGACTGGTTTTCACAAATCAGATGATTACCTGATGGCATTCTTCTCGGCATTACTAGCGACAATGGCCGTAGGCGCTGTTGCAGTCGTATCTATGATGATGGCGTCACCACGATTCGGTTTCGCATTGATTTTTGGGGGTGGTGTAAGATGACCATGAACCAATTCAATGACACACGGGTTGACGTGTCACTCAAGGTATTTGACATAGTGATTGCAATCGGTCTAGTCTTACTGTCCGCATTCGTTATTATGGTCATACTGGTAATTGTATTCAGGACGTATGTGTACTGGCGAGGTGTTACACCGACAGGTGCTACATCTGTGTTGTATGAATACGACACCAGTACGTCAAAACTGATGACAGACCCGCGCGTCAGCGTTTTGAAAGAAAAACCACATGCGTATGTGGATGTCGCAATTATCAATACACTGAAACAGTTGAAACGTGGTCGAGACGAATACCGTGTATCGGTTGGTGGTACGAGTGAGCGCATCACGGATGTATACAATGTGGAGTACGTTGCAACCAATAACGCACCGATAAATTCAATGACGCGAGACTTAGCCAATATTCGTGTTACGAAAGTGTCATTAGTCGAAGTACGAGTAAATGGTCTATTGCGTTGGACATTGAAGAATCTCGTTATCGAATACGAAATTACAAATGTTGATGACTTGAAACGAATCATTCAAACGGAAAAACAAACCAACGAACAGTTACACCAATTACTAACGCCAACGAAAGGAGACCGACAATGAACTTATCAGAAATCATTTTGTGCGGATTGTTACTTGTGTCGGCAATCCCAACCGCTTACTTTGGGTTGGCTCTACTCATCGGTACCACAGAGACAAAAAGTCACAGGTGAGAAGGTGCTTTATGAAAACAACCTAGGTATTACGCTTTCAAAAAGTCCGTTACGGTGACTGGATGATTGTATCCGATATTCACACGGAATATGAGCTAATGAGTGGTTATGATATCTATCATATCACAAAAGGGAATGCTACCATACGCGTTCCTGATGTAACTCACACAGAATACGTGGAGACGACGGGATATGAACCTGAGGCGGCGTGTAGCTATGAGACAAACATTCGTGTAACCAAAGCAACACTTATCGAAGAGGAACATACACGCGTGTGGCCGTTTGGGAACAAACGCAAAAATCATGGGAAGTCGAACCACTAACAAAATGGTCATCGAATACAAAAATCACAAACAAAGACGAAATCGAACGTCAAAAAGTTGAAAAACAACGTAACATAGAGACGCTACAACAATTTGTAACAATGAGAGGGGAATAATCGATGGTAACTATCGGTATAATATTACTGACGTTGGGATTAACGGGTCTATTATTATCAGGCCTATTACTCCTCATATACACAGAAACCAAAACCAACCGGTGCCAAAAAAAGTCTTATATAAGAACGACCATAATATCGAACTCCAAATGAAAGTCAACCAATGGTGGGTAGACGTAAGAGACGCCACCACATTAGACGCATTGCAAGACAACACACGATTTCGTGTGCGCAAAGGCGACGACATTGTTTACATTGACAATGTATCACAAACTGAGTTTATCGAAACAACAGGTTTAGGTGATACATTTTGGCTTAATCACATAGAACCAGAGTACAGTGAATTTGTGAACATTCGCATCAACAATGTGACGCTTGTCGAAGTGGAAAAAGACTGAATCGCTACGATTTGGTCGATTTGAAAAAAAGTCATCAGACGAGAAGTCACGAACAAAATGGTCGTGGAATATACCGTTGTCAGTGTAGACGAGTACATGAGACGTATGCGTCTACGAAAAGATACCACAGCATTATTACAACAATTTATCACACCAACGAAAGGGGGATAACCTATGGAGGGAGCATTTGCCACATTACTTGTCTATGCGTTTGCCCTGATTATAGCCATTATCTTATTGGACGGAGCAAGTAGAGGCGCACTCATTGCAAGTGGGGTGCTGTTCGTTACTGCCATTATTGTCAATCAATTACCGATTATCCCACATATGCCTAGTGATGGCAAGCTCGACGGATTATACCTAATCTTTGTGGGACTGATTTTCGGTGGAGTATTCCTATTCCTCATGCTGGCACTCAGACATATGATACGACGTGTCACAGACGAGCAAGTGGTTCGCACATACACCATATGGTTGGGTACGGCGAGCGCCATTCTCGTTATTGGCACCATCGGAAGACATGTCTTTCATTACCCACTTTACAAGGGTAGTCTCGAAAGTGTTAGTATCTTTGAGTACGCATCCGAGTGGACAGTTGCGCCAACCGGTGCGGAAACAGTACTTTATGAGAATGACAAAGACATCGCACTCGAGAAGGAAACCGACGCAGGTTGGGAGAACGTCTCAACTATCGCAACCGCAGACGAACTAATTACCAATCAACCATTCCGTGTCGCTAAGAACGGCGAGACGATTGACGTCCCATCTGTAGCTGACATCGAATATACAGAAGTGAACGGCATCGAACTACCAGACGCATACTACACTATCACTAACGTACGTGTTGTAAAAGTAACACTTATCGAGCGCGTACACAAAGAAACACTGCTGGTGGACGCTAATCACGTCTTACAACAGTGGACGGACAACAAAATTGTCGTGAGTACGAAATCACGAACATGGACGAAGTCAAACAACACATGAGTGAAGACGAACGACAAGAACAAGTAAAAAAACACAAACGAAAGAAGAGTTACAACAATTTGTAACACCAACGAAAGGGGAATAGCACATGGGAACATTACAGCCAGTCTCGAGTTTTTACGGCACGATTGGATGGGTGTGTTTCGCATTGCTTGGTGCAGCTGCAATCATTTTGATACTCCGTGAGATGATTCTTGACGAATACACGCACGTAGAATCCACGCCAACAGGGTCGACAAAAAGTACTCTACGAGAATGATTTAGACATCGTTCTGGAGTTGCAGGTGAGAGGTCTATGGACAGATATTCGAAACGTTGATACGTTATACAAACTTATCAACTTCCCGAACAAATATCGAGTGACTAAAGACGGTGTTACCGTCGAAGTACCAGATGTGGAGCATACCGAATACATTGAAAAATCTGGATATAGCGTATACCAAGACTATCGACGTCTAGCGAACATTCGTATCGATAGTATTACACTTGTCGAGATGGAAGACGTGACAACGTTACAAATTGGGAAACGAATCTCAAAATGTCTGGAACGAAATATCTATAACAAAGTGGTTGTCGAGTACGAAGTCACAAATGTTACCGAAGTCGAGCAAGGAATCCTAGAGGATAAGCAACGCAAACGAGCAAAAGACCAAACGAAAGAAGAGTTACAACAATTTGTAACGCCAACGAAAGGGAATAACCCATGGAGGGAGTATATACATTCGCGGTCGCAACCGCTATCTCTGTCCTCATTGTTAATCTCGTAGGGCTCCGCCCAAATAAACTCACTGTGCTGCTCATAACACTATTATACGTAACGGCGATAGCTGTTTGGTTCATCCCACTGTTCCCAGTCACCGACGCCACCAACAAAGATGTGACGAACACGATGCTGGGGATTATCCTTGGTGGATTTCTAGGGGCGAGTATCTCATCGCTGTGGTTTGCACAGTCGTATGATTTAGATGAAGAAGCCATAGGTTGCGCAATTATCGCGTGGCTCGTTGTCGCAATTGCCATTTGGTGTGGTGTAAAAGTCGTACACGGCGTAACACAATACCCACTCTACAAAGAGCCTAAAATATATGAAGGTATGGCATACGCAACGGAGTGGAAGACAGAACCAACAGGTATTGAGACTATCATCTACGAGAATGACAAGGGTGTCACCGTACAAATGAATACACCATATGGTTGGACAGACATCTCGACTATAGAGGACGAAAGTGCTCTCGTCTACGGTCATAAATTCCGTGTCACAAAAGACGGCGAATTTGTAGATATCCCATCGACGAGCGTTGACTTTGTGGAAACATCTGGGTTATCGACAGGTGACTATAAGTCCATTGCTAAAGTCCGTGTCACGAAAGTAAAAACTTGTCGAGCAAGTACATAAAGAAGTATTACTTGTGGACTCAAACTACGTCTTACGACGAAATACCAACAACAAAGTTGTTGTCGAATATGAAGTCACAAACACTGACGAAGTGAAACAACACTTGGGCGAAGACGAGCAACGTGACCAAAAAGAAAGCACAAACAAAAAGAACAACTACAACAATTTATCACACCACCGAAAGGGGAATAACTCATGGCATTTTACACTAACAGCCATTATCGTGTCCATATGCCTTATTGACACGTATGTCATCGGTCATTGGGTATGTAACACCAACATCACACCAATCAAAGATAAAAAGACATCCTTCGCCATAGCGAAAGTTATTGCATTTATTATCGCTTTTTGCATTAGTGGCTTTTATGCTGGGTCTTATTCACACACCAAGTGTTCCCGCAGTGGCTGACTGGAGTCGGTAGCCAACCATCTCTAGCAGACACCGCCAACAAGCAAGATATCGGAGACAGATTTATCGTACTGCTCATGTTCCCGTTCATGGTAGCTGGGTTAGCAATGGGTGTGATTTATGCGACTCAATATGTTTTGACCTACATCGAATGCAAACATACTGGTCGCAAAATAGGAACCATCAGCGAACATAGAAAATCGGACATCTTTGAAAGCTCCGTATTCGCGGGCGCCGGTGCTTCCGTATTGACGATTACCTTATGTTTCTTAGCGCTGACAAGTAAGCCCGGAGGCGCGTTTAGATACGCTTTCGATGGTTTAAACTATCATCAAGTCATCACTACCAACAAGACCTACGATGAGAAAGTCCTATACGAAAACGACAAAGACATCAATGTAGAAGTATACAATTGGAAAGACTCGAAGTGGGTGAACATTGCAACCATCACTACCATCAAGCAACTACCGACTGCCGACACCAACCAATATCGTGTCAGCAAAGGTTACGACACGCTAAAAAAATCAGTGACATTTGGTTCACGGAATCACACAACATGTCTGGTGAAATCCCTAAAGGTCTCGAAGACAAAGCCGTCATCAAAATCACGAAAGTAACACTAGCGTCTGAGAACGTGTCCTTCCACGATGGAACCAATACCGATGTCATTCGTAGTACGCAAGACCTCAAACGCATTTATATTGAATATGAAGTGACCAATATCGATGAGTTACGCGCATCAACACAAAACAAAGAAGAATTAAAACAATTCATCGGAGGTGAATAGCGGTGGAACGATTAACACATTTACTCAATGCTGAAGCTGTGTGGTTCACTACATTGTTAACGATGTTGACGTTGGTGGCTATCGACCAAATTGCCATTCGCGTCATCCCAGCTTGTCGCGTTCGAGATGAAGACGGAGAGTTCACATTCTCCGCAAAGGACCACCAGTCGGACGTCCATATTATGACTGTATTCGTAGGACTCATAAGCATCGTCATCATCGGATTACTCACAAACGGTGTCATTTGGCCTGTTTGGGTGTTCGAATCGCAAATCGCAGAGCCAATTACATTGCTACTACTTGCAGCAATACCGCTACTTAGCATGTGCATCCTGATTCATGGTGTCAAAGATGAACCTGAAGGCACATCTATGCATTCAGTGTTATGTATGCTACCGATGCTCGCAGTCGTCTTCGCCGTCACATCATTCTTTGTACCCAACAGTAAAGTCTACGAGACGGAACAGGTGAAGGGCTACAACGGTACCGAATTCACAAGATTGTTACCGACCCTACAAAACGGTAGAACGTTACACAGGTGAAACGCTCGAACAAGCAGTCATCTACGAGAATGACCAAAAACATCACAGTAGAGGTTTATGTAAACGGTCAGTGGGTGGACGTATCCACCATCATAACACCAGACCAATTACCTGCAACCGATACCACAGCTTACCGTGTGAAACGAGGATACACCACAATTGACGTACCTGATATCACACAAACGGTCATCGACACTATCGATAAAAAGGTAGCCGGTATTACACCAGAGTATATTCCGTATGTGAAGTTGCGTATCACAAAAGTCATCGTTGCAACAGATGAACGTCAACATGTTATCCCAACAGACGAAACAAACGTACGTCGCACCGACACTGCACAACGTATCCGCATCGAATATGAAGTCACCAATGCGGCAGATGTACAAGCAATGATGAAAGACAAAACATCCGATGAGGACGCATTAAAGCAACTCATCACACCAAAACCAAAAGGGGAATAACCTTATGAAACACTATTTAAAACAATTTGCCAAGAGTATCTGGTTTGACGTATTGGGCGTCGTCTTAGTGGTCGGAATCGCCATCTACTCAGGGTACCTAGGAACACGACTCGACAAGTATGTCGACTGGGGCTGGATTACGCCGTATATTCCACTAGGTGTCATTTCCGTTGTGAACGTGGGACTATCGATGATGTCTACACGTTTAACAGGACGCATCAACAACTGGGGGAACATTGTTGGGATTATCAACGTATTCTTATCCGGCTGTATTGACTTTATCCTGGGGAATAAGGCCGCACCAATCACATATGCTGTGACGTTCATTATCTATTCGAAAGCCATCAAGACATGGAGTGAATCGAAGACGGGACAAGCTGAAACCATGCCTAAAGATGAAAAATGGCGTAAAATCGCATACATGACTATCAGTGCGTTTGCGTTCTCATTCGTCATCAACTACATTGGATATGGCTTCCAAATGAATACGTTGGCGTACGTGACATCAGTAGCCTTTGCACTATCTCTTGTCGCGAACGGACTAAACGCATACAAGTTAACCATCCAATACCCATTCTGGACAGTCTATAACTTCGTGCAACTAGCGAAAGCCTTCGTGCAAGGAAACTTCGCCAATGTCGGCAAATATATCTTTTACATCATCAACGCCTTCGGTGCTCAATTTATTTGGGATGACTCGGAGGGAAAATAACACCCACAGACCACCGCGGTGGTCTGTTTATACATAAACATCAGAAAGGAAATTCTTATGAATATCATCCAACAAGAAGACCTACAACCGATGAACGGATTTGGTCTATTCCCGAAACGTTACGCGTGTGCGAAAACAGACGACCCATCGCAGTATCTCATTCATAGTGCATCAAAAAGATATCCATGTCGTAGATGACGTCGCAACATTCTTTGAGGTGGAGCATTACAATACGGTGGAAATCTCACACGCATTGTATCAATGGTTACTAGACCAATCGCCAAAAAGCGACTCGTTGTGGGTGTCATCAAAGGAATTCCAACCTGAAATCCCACAGGTACCATTATCGAAACTACCGTTGGACGAAGACAAATGCAAGCAGTACAACGCAAAACTAGAGGCACTTATTGAGCAGTACAAGGAAAAAAAGGACTCTTCAAGAATGCCCCTAAAGCAGAAGATAAATTCAGCCCGTATCAGTTAATTACTAAAGTGACTGAGCCAGATATTATCGTACTAGACGAAGATGATGCAGACCTAGATACATCTGCAATTTATGTGTCCAACGGGAACGCACACAATGATATCGGTACCGTCACCAATTACGATTTGGCACACGACTACCCATATTCGGATTGGCTGTTCGGTCTTGCGGACAACGCGACACAAGTGATTAACTACTTGAACGACTGTGTCCGAACGTATTTCACCGGAAATTATTTGATGGACGGTTGGTACGAAGGACTCCAACTCGTAAGCCTAATGCAACACACCAACGGGAAACTCATCTTGACAACGAATTTTTATCCCACGAGGGAGGAACCCCACTGTGGTTTCCGCTGGCACAAAAAAACGGTGACTATATCGGAAAGCACGATATCCAATGTGAGTACTTAAATGACGAAGTCGGTATTGACTATGTGATGGCGTGGGATTTATACTTAATCGAACCAGAAAACCAAACAAACTAAGGTTTGTAATTGACGTAAGTACTTATAAACAGTTATAAATACATGTTATATTTTTATACACCAATGAGAAGGTGAGAGATGATTAAATCAATCAAAGTGCGATTACATCCGAACAACAAGCAACTCACAAAAACTATTTCAATACGCTGGTTGTGCACGCTTTGCTTACAATTGGGCTATCAACAGAGAACAGGAAAATCATAAATGTGGGAACAAATTCTTATCAGACAATGAACTGAGAAAAGAATTTACACGATTAAAGAACCAACAGCACAGTTGGCTGAAAAAAACGTGAGTAATAACGTTACGAAGCAAGCAATTAAGGATGCTTGCAATACGTACAAACGATTTTTTTCAACGGACATTGTCGTTATCCGAAATTTAAGAGCAAGAAACATTCCACACCATCGTTTTTATCAAGACAATCTTGCGATTAAATTCACCGATACTCACGTGAAAGTCGAAGGCTTTTTCTATGAGTAGAAGGCGAAACAAACAACAGCTCAACTGGATACGACTGTGTGAAAAGGGTCGAATACCCACCGATTGCAAATATATGAATCCAAGGTTTACTTATGATGGAAACCATTGGTACGTATCGGTTAGTATCGAAGTGGATGATATCTCTAGCGTCACCACAAACGATGGTGTCGGAATTGATTTAGGACTTAAAGACTTAGCAATCTGTTCGGATGGAAATAAGTATCCAAATATCAACAAAACACAAAGAGTCAAAAAAAGCTAGAAAAAAACGAAAGCGCAGGTTACAGCGCTCCATATCTAGAAGATATGAATCCAACAAGAAAGGAAATCGTTATTGCAAAAACACGTAACATTATAAAAAGGCGAACACAAACTTTTTAAAAAGTAACAAAACGATTAACAAACATTCGTCACAACCATTTGCATCAGACAACATCGGAAATCATAAAACGAAAACCAAGTTTTATTTGTATCGAAGATTTGAATGTAACTGGGATGATGAAGAATAAGCATCTATCAAAAATCCGTACAACAGCAAGGATTGTATGAATTTAGAAGACAGATTGAATACAAATCTGACTGGAATCATATTCCTGTGATTATTGCAGATAGATATTTTCCAAGTTCTAAATTATGCAACTGTTGTGGAACCATCAAAAAAGATTTAAAACTATCAGATAGACTCTATCGATGCGACTGTGGAAACACCATCGATAGAGATTTCCAAGCTAGTTTGAATCTCAAAACGTATGGCGAAGATGTGTTACAACAATCTATAGCATGACACTATCCAGTCACTCTAGATATGTACCGAACGTTAATCGGGAATTTACGCCTATGGAGAGTACACAACAATGTGAGTACTGTTTGGAGATATCCGTCAGGAAAACATACTCGATGAAGTAGGAATGGAACATAAAAGTTTTCAACTTTTTATAAGTTTTCAGTAACGGAGAGATATTTTATGACAATGAAACCATTTACAATTTACGGATATGGAATCCATGTACCAGACGAATCGTACGTCAAACCAGAAGAATTAGATTTTTGCACCATCGACACATTCTCAGCAAACATCGGTGGCGTCCTCGTAGACAACTATGTGCATGACCAATTCTATCAAACACGCTTATGGGCTATTGATAAGAACCACAAATTAGAAGAATTACACACAGGTGAATCGATTAGTTGCGTACTACCTTTAGACGTGGAACCACTCATTTTCGGCGACACTAACCGCACGTTTGACGCTATTATTGCTGAACTACGCGAACAATATGGGGAATATCTCGTAGATGACTTCCCATTTGAAAAACATCTTGTGAAATTTGAAGTCATCGAAACTGGCGAAGTCGACTAGGAGGACAACCAAATTGAAACTCATTCAACGAATCTTTGGACACTTAGTGGTCTTAGCACTTTGTTCTGCAATTGGCTACTGGGTGTTCCATTCATCAAACGTAACCTTTGTGGCGTTTGCGGCATTCATCTTGAGCAATCGTATTATGCCAAGTGAATCAGACCCGAGATATCCATTCGCATTTCGTGTAGAACCACGAAACTATATTACCAAATCATCAGATGGCGCAGCAAACGCTGTCACGAAACTCATCCAGAAATTCAAACGAAAGAAGGGGTAATACGTGCGCACACAAGCAGAACTCTTAGAACAACACGAACAATATGTGGAACGTGTCGATGCAGCCGTAGCTCGCATTCAAGCATTGATTGACCGACATGAAAACCGAGAATATGCAGATGAAATGCAAACGTTCTTGAACGGTGTATACAAACGTTATTTCCAAGAAACGTACCTACCACGTATCACGACATATATCAATACCACGGCGTTTTACACACCGGACAACATTGAAAACATCAAACGTATATCACTAGCGTACACCTTCTTAGGTCGTCGCTATGAGAAAAATCGGTGCTATTGGCGAACCAATTGAGGTCGCAATTAACGTATTACACGTTACCAATGACCGTGTGGCGTCTATTATCGACGAAGCATACCATAAATTTTTTTAAACCCAGAGGAGGGTCAACATGATTGAAAAACCATTTGTCGCAGACTATGAAGACGATTTAGAAGCGTTCCGACGTTTATCGCCAAGGGAGCGTATTGAGCAACTCACATTGAAACTAGACACGGACGCAGCCTTCGTCACCAGATTTAAGGACGATTTCCAAAAGTGGGAACAGCAGGTAGAAGCGACCACCCAGCCATCGGTTGAATGATGTCAAATTAGAGAAAATAGTTGCAAATTGTTTTTTTAGGTATGATATTATATTTCAGCAGTAAAGATAGAAAGGAAGAGATGAATGAAAAAACTATCTACAAAATTATTAGTCATTGTGACATTATTAGGTCTTGTAGGACTATTCTCAAATACAGAAGCGCAAGCGGCAGCTCCAGAAGTAGTTACTGTAAATATCGCTGATTTAACAAAAGAACAACGAGAAGCGATTCAACCAGGTCAACCTACTCCAGCAAAAGAAGGCGAACGTACTTTATTAGTCTATGCGTACGACAAAAACGCATGTCAATTAGCGCCGACATTACCAGAAACTGGTACAGGTTCTCAAGCAATGATGATGGTTGCTGGAATCGTAGCTTTAACAGGTGCTGCATACTTCTTAGTATCAAACAAAAATGGTAAGAAGATGGTATTAATGGCAGGTCTTGTATTATCAGGAGCAGTTGCTGCAACATCAGTTGTATCTGCAAACGAAACTTTATCGGACGATAGCTGTTACAAATATGTAGGATTCCTTCGTGAGTCTGGTGAAACAACGACTGTGTCAACAACTTCAACTGAAGCGACTACAGAAGCTACAACAGCAGAATCAACTGAAGCAACTACAACTACAGAAGAGACTACTGAGTCAACAACAGAGTCTACTACAACAACAGAATCAACAACTACTACAGAATCAACAACTACTACAGAATCAACAACTACTGAATCAACAACAGAGTCTACTACAACAGAATCAACAACTACTACAGAGTCAACAACTACTGAATCAACAACAGAGTCTACTACAACAGAATCAACAACTACTACGGAATCAACAACTACTGAATCAACAACAGAGTCTACTATAGAAATTGGTGATATTGATGCATATCCGTATGACCATTTATAATTCAATATGAAACGAAACTGGCGAAGGAAACTTCGCCAGTTTTTATTTACTAATGTGCTATCGGAACGATTGTGTGCGACACCGACGGTAAAGAAGACATTAATACAGGTCTCGTCAACAATCTCATTAAATTACGAGACAAATTGCATAGTAAATAATAGAGTATATCCGCTCCAACGGGCTGACGCCCTACTGGAGCGGTATCAGTGGGGTTAGACCCCACACCCCAGTTTACTTATAGAAAAATCAACAATGGGGGTAAACTTATGGAATCGACAAACGGATACACGTATTCAACCGTTTCGGAATTTGTGAAACTGTTAGATGCGACATGGGAAAACATGGGACAGTATCAACTGCGTTATACATACGACAAGAAGTTTGATGTCATTCATTTTTGAAGTGTGTGAGAACGAAACCGTACTTGCAGACTGGTATAGCTCTGTCTTTAATGAGTTTATCGCTGAAAGACTAGACAGCATTCCAAATCAAACACCACTGTTACGACACATGATGTCACAGTTACGTCACTATCGATACAGCAGACCAAAGAATGTATGCGAAAAACACATTTACGGTCAATCCATTCGATTAGGGGCCGAAGTTGTTATTACAGACCCCATTCTAACAATTGCAGACACAGATATTTGTCAATTGCAATCCGTGAAACCGGGCAACTGGAATACGAAAATCATCACGAAGTATGATATGAACGGTGTATACGAAACACACGACTTAATCGTGTGGCATTCAAGCGATTGACGAACCGGATAAACGAGCATTCACGCCTATCTCACAATACGCACCTGTTCGTATGAACAGAGTTGGTATCTTTGACCGTGCGTACTTTGCAAAAGCACATCCGCAAAAGAAACCAAGAGTCTTCTCAATCACCGACATCGTGTTGGAAGCAGATTTATACGAAGATACAGGATATCAACAACACGCACCGCAATCAGCATTGCAGCGCAAATTCATGCACGATTACAAAGACGAACTAGAAAAAAATTACTACAAATCACAGACCGTGAAAAATATGTAGATGCAAAGCATCAATTGTATGAGCGTGTCAAATTGAAATATGAGCGCAACATGATGAAAGAGACAGAGTGTGGGAAGTTCCTAACGAACGAGCATTCTGCCGTGTGTACGCCATATCACAGTGGTCGATGCCATGAATGTTCTGTCATCTATGATGACAATAAAAAAATATCGTGGGTATCCGCGTGAACCTTGAAGAATTAGAATATCAAGAAGATTACGAATAAAAACAACCATCGGGAGGATTTCTATGAAAAAGATTAAAGTATTAGGATTATGTCAAGTAGCGTTATTAGCGCTTTCATTAAATTCAGCAGTATCAGCAGACGAAGTAACATCAACAACAGAAACATCAACAACAGCAGTTGAAACAACAGTAGCTCCTGAAACAACAGTGGCTCCTGAAACAACCGTTGAAACAACAGTTGCACCAACAGCTGTGAATGAACCAGCATTAGTAGAAAAAAATCAAACACACAAGTAACTAAAGAAGGTACGAATGTGGTTGTGAAGAACCCAGATGTCGAATTAAAATTCGAAAACAGGGATGAGCAAATACGCTGGATTTAAAGTGGAATACAAAGAAATCGACATTCCAGACAGCATCGCTATCAATGCAGGCGACACGTTAACAATGACATTGCCAAAAGAAATGACCTTCAAAACAAACTTCGATTTCGACGTGACAGACGGCGATAATGAAGTGGTTGGTCATGCAACGACAAACATGGATAAAGGTTCGATTACAACTATCTTTAACGATGTGTTTGCGCGTAAACCATTAAACAAACATGTGAAAATGGAATTCGATGCTGCATGGACAGACGCTGTTCAACCAGAACAAAAAGGTTCCATTGAATTTCGACGGCACTGAAAAAGACTGTTACTATCGGTAAAGAAGAAGGCCCAACACCTGGCGAAATGTTAGCAAAATGGGGTTCACAAGCCAAAGAAGACGCACAAATCATGAGATGGACCGTTCGTGCGAACTGGGATAAACAAGAAGTCAACAATGGAGTTATCAAAGACCGTTGGACAGCTGACCAAACATACATCGACGGCTCAATGAATGCATTTTTTCATTGAAGACGTTGTGAAATGGACAGGCATCTCAGACGCGAAAGCGTACATCGATAGCTTCCACGTACAAGCGGGTGGATTTGACATGAAGTTGAAAAAAACTTCAATAAGACATTATACTTAGAGTATCGTACACGTTTACTCACACCAGTAAAAAAATGTCAACAGACCCAGTGAATGCAGTATGGTTTACAGCCGATAACAATATCAATGTTCCAAACTACCGTTCGCATATCTCATTAGTAGGTGGCCGCGGAGAAGCAACAGGGGATACAATCGTTGAACCAACACCAGAAGTACCAACAACAAACGAAGAACCGAAACCAGAGTTACCAAACACACCTGGTAAACCTGAAACACCTGAAACACCATCTTCAGAAGAACCAAAAACCAGAGGTTCCAACAACACACGAAGAACCAAAACCAGAATTGCCAAACACACCTGGCAAACCAGAGGTTCCATCATCAGAGAAGCCAAAACCTGAAACACCAACAACGAAAGAAGGACCAAAACCAGAACTTCCAAATACACCAAATGAACCAGAAGTTCCATCAACAGTAGAAACAACTGTTTCTGAAGCAACATTACCAAACACTGGTACAGCTGTTGAAATGGGTGCGTTAATCACAGGCTTCTTTGTGTTTATGGGCGGTGTGTTCGTACTTAAACGTAAAAGAAATCAACAACTAGAAAGCGGGTGTCCAGATGACGTACACAAAGAACGACCTAGCACTGTTTGAATCCATTCGTAGAATGGACGCGGATTGTGCGGAATTATCAGATATCTCTGGGTTCAGCATTTTCGTCGGGAAACGTATCAATGGTGAAGACGGCGAACATGGCTGTCTTTCCGTCGCACAATTTTCAGACCCAATAGGGCTGTTCAAAGTTGCAACAGCGATTGCATCAGACGAAGACATCTATGAACGATTTATCATGTTAGCAGCACTCACACAAGAAGTGTACGATGCTGCGCATCCAGATGATGAAGATGAAGAAAACAACTAGAGCTTCGGCTCTAGCTCAGCTCTCGTGGCGCAGCAGGTAGCGCACTTCCTTGGTAAGGAAGAGGTCGCCGGTTCAATCCCGGCCGTGAGCATAAATTAAAACTAACGGAGACAAATATGATTACAATTACAGCAAATGCCATTATGGATAATGACACACTCATGAGTCGTTATAGCATCAGACAAGACGGCGTCATTATCGCAATGGAAAAACGCCCAACGAACGACATCAACAGCGATGCCGTGAGTCAATTTGGACCGATTACGGCACGTAGTTTGGGCGAAGTAATAGCGCTAACGCAAGCTATGGAAGCGCTTACTAATATGCCCGTAGGTGAAAGACCTAACGCAATTGACATTCGTGTGTCAACAACCCTAGCGTGGAAGATTTTTCACCAAACCTGTTGAATCGATTGCCATTCGCGCAACACACGCACGCTATTGTCATAAACAAGTAGCGTCTGTAGTGCAAACACTCATTCAACAAGGCTACAGCATCACAGTGACCCGCGTGAAAGGGTCAACAGTATTAGAGACAACCACACTATAAATGCTAGGGAGGCTCTCGAAGATGATTGTACAACAAGTTGAAAAACACGTAATCAACAAGAACCATCCTTATTACGCGATGTTTTGTGAATTTACGCATCAATCGAAGAACTTGTATAACCATGCGAATTATTTAGTTCGAAAAGAATTTGTTGAATCGGGTAAATGGTTACGTTATCATGCGTTATGCAAACTTTTAAGACATGACCTTGTTCACCCAGATTATACAAATATGCCTACAGCTCAAGCTGCACAACAAACGCTACGTTTATTAGACGCGAACTGGAAGTCGTTTTTTTCAAATCTATCAAAGATTGGTCTAAAAAAACAAAGACAAATATTCAGGACGACCAAAACTACCAAAGTACAAAACCAAAAAGACGGACAAATGATTTTATTTCTCACCAATCAACAAGTGAAACAACAAGGTGACCTATTAACATTTCCCAAATCATTTCGTGGGTTCACAATAACACCACGTTGCAGTACTTTGGATAATTTTTGAAAGACTAAATCAAGTTCGTATAGTTCCTCAAAATCAAATCTTTTGTGTCGAGATTGTATACAGTATCACTATCAATGATACACCCTTACAAGATAATGGACGTGTAATGAGCATTGATTTAGGTTTAGATAACTTAGCAACCATTGTTACAAATACAGGTTTAAAACCGATAATTGTCAATAGTAAAGATTCAAATCTACAAATCAATACTACAATAAAGAAAGCCCATTATCAACGTATTGCAAAACAGGTGAACGATAAGAACAATACGAATCGTTTGCATCGATTGACTAGAAAACGTAATTTTAAGATTGAAGACGCACTCCATAAAATCAGTCGATTTATTGTGGATACCGCATTATCAAATCAAATTACGACAGTCGTGATTGGGAACAATCACGGTTGAAATAATCTAGTTCTCTGGGTGAAGACTGTTGGTGGGAAGAGACGAGCTCAACGAATCGTATAGAAACACAGGACAACATCCCAACGTACGAGTTAGATGACGAGGTCATCACCGAAGAAGACCCGCACGATATTAGATTTGTTACAGGCATCTATTTGGTGTATGGTGATTTCATGTACCAGTTGGATAACGAAGACACCTACATCGATGAGAGCGAGTTAACGTTGTACCGCAAGAAAGGCGACACCACGCCTGATTACACATTATTTTAATCACGGAGGAAAACTATGTTACACGTAGGAACATCGTCACGATTGATACGACAACCAAATATCCCGTTAGGTGAATCTGGTCAGTGACAGTACCAGATGTTTATCTTGGGACACCAAGACTTATTACTGCTATTGACGCAGTGGACGGTGTGCGTAAGTACAAGTTTAACTCCGTAATGGAAGAACAACCCTATTGGCTTGAAGAGGATTTAACAGACATAAGTACATCAAAACACCCGCGATTTGATATTGGTGATAGGGTGACAGCCAAAGATACTCATCGTGTTTACATCGGGTTCTGACATGATACCCGCGTAACGATAGTCAAACCAGATACATCGATGACAGTTGTGGGAATCCACAAACGTTGAGTTGAATGTAAATATATTCTAAGACCGGATACCCAATCTGACGGGCAATCAGTATTGGTGTCATCAACCGATTCGAATCTCACTCTCAAGGGTGATTACACATTATTTTAAGATTGGAGTATCCACATGAACTACAATATCGGAGATACCGTTCGCATCGTCAGCGACCCGAATATCTGGTTTTTCGGTGGCGGTGAGTACGAAATCGGAGATATCGCCACGATTGAAGCGATTGAGCTCAATAACCAGCGTGTTTGGTACAAGTTAGATGTCGAAATGTTCGATGAAGACCAAACCACATGGCGTGAAAAATAACCTAGAGTTGGTCGAGGTGGCTAATGCAACATCCAAATTCAGACCTGGCGACACGGTTATACTCGGCACTGAAGAAGGTCAACCGACGGCAACAATAGGATATGTACAAACGGAGAGTTTCCCGGACGAAGGTGAACAATATATCTATTATATGTTGAAAGATGGTGGACCTGACCTATCCAAAGGGTATGCTGAGAGTATCCTGTTCACAGAGTTCCAATATACACTATTCTAAAGGAGCGACCACATGTTAAAGATTGGACAGGAAGTCTGTATCCTGAGAGAACCATATGTTGGCGAAGAACACTTCGATTTTGATGGTGATACCTATGCTCTTGTCTCAGGTCTTGTCGCATACGGCGAAGAGGTTCTATACCAGTTAGACCGACACCTTGACCAATGCCTATGGTGTGAGGACGACCTAGACGTCAATGATGGGGGTCACATTACAGACACACCATTATTCGACATTCATGATGAAGTCATGGTGAACGGTGACCCGACTATACATAAGATACACCACATCTACAGAGGTGGTAAATACTGCTATGTGTTCGAAGACCAAGGACCAGACGCTCACGTCGGTATAGCTGGAACACTAGAGTCAGCATTAACCCTATATCGCAAGCACGGCGAACCTGCAGCATATACATTATTTTAAGATTGGAGAACCATCATGCTAGAACTAGGACAATGGGTGCAAATAGATAAGAGCCCAACGTATGGTGCCGACTATTTTGATAACGACTATATCAACACCCAAGACTGGATTGTGAGTATTTACATGAAAGACGGTCATTACGTCTACGAATTATTCAGTCAAGACGAAGACTGTTTGTGGATGGCCAATGAGTTAACAGGGACGGACACATTCGAAGATATCAACAAACCATCGTTAGACATCGGAGACGAAGTCTATAAAGACGGAGACACCCAAAACACCCACACCATCACTGCTATTTCGGTTGATGGTGATGACTTCATATGCGATATCAATCAGGGTCTCTGGTATGGCGATTGGGAACTAACCTTATTTCGAAAGAAAGATGGCGAACACCCTGATTACACATTATTTTAAGATTGGAGCATCATTATGTTACAGATTGGAGATATTGTCCACCTGAAACCCTTTGGGGAAACTCTATACACCATCACTGGTGTTATGCGCACACCTGGACCTCAATATGAACCAGTCAAAGACCCTGAGAATGACAATAGATTTACATATCGTAGACCCATCGTCAATCTATACGCGGTAGACGGTGGCAAATGCCACTGGGTTGAGGAAGACATCATCCCGACGAGTGACCATAATCTGTACCCACCGTCACGATATGCGATTGGGGACGAAGTAATCGTAGGGCGAGATGACGATACTCATTACCATGTTATAGCCGTTATGCACGAACATGGCGCATACAATTACATGCTCGCAGACGTGACAGGGAGTCGACCACTGGTCAAACGTCACGAACAAGACGTAATACCTGCGACGCAATATTCATTATTTTAAGATTGGAGAACAGCAATGTTACAACTAGGGCAATGCGTACGAATTGGCGACGAACCGAACTACGGATATTCTTACTTCGACAGTGACGATATCGACACTGAAGATTGGATTAGTGGCATTCGCAAGGTCGGTGTCAATGATTACGCCTATCAACTTTATGGCGAAGACGATGATTGTTGGTGGCTCGAAGATGAGTTGTATGACTACGAAAAATGTTCGAATACTGTTAGACGGTACACCCATCTATGGTATCGACGATATGGTCGTGGAACAAGACGAACCACAAACAATTAAAACCATTACAGCTGTCATCGAGTTTAATACCGCAGGCAGAACCGAATTCGTCTACGAATTAGACGATGAAGGTGCCTACGTTGATGAGTGTGAGCTAACACTCTATTCTAAGAGTGGTACGGACACACCAAACTATACATTATTTTAGGAGTTAATCATATGTTTAAAATCGGAGATATCGTCACCATCAAAGGTGACAACCAAGAACACAGAGTCTCTTCCGTGCGATTGTGGGACAGTGGATATATTGATATTTCCGTTTGCGGAACATTCGAATATGTACCTGCGGAGCGAGCTACACTCGTACGACCCACAAGCATCCCACAACGATACCAGGTGGGAGACCGTGTGTACTACACGTCTAGCGACAGTCAGTTGTCTGGTGAATATCTTGTATTTGAGGTCGAATCCTATTATGTAATCGACAGATTAGAACAAGACGACCCGCCACGCATTCCGCAGTACACAATTGTGAATAAGGAAACAGAACACGCCGTACACGCAGTAAGTGAAAGCAATTTGGAAAGACAAACCGACTATTCATTATTTTAGGAGAAACAAATGTGTGAACTACCCCTGCCTACACTATTGTTTAGGGGTAGGAGCTTCTTGGGTAATATGCTTACTTGTTGATTAGTTTTCTAACCAACAGAGGTTACATAAATTTACCAAGCTATCCCCGTAGTCCCTACGGTTCATTTTTAATTCTATAACAAGCGTAAACCTTCGTTTAGAATGTTAATACTTGCGTTAATATCTCTATCGTGATGACTACCACAATTAGTACATGTCCACTCTCGAACAGAAAGTTCTTTCTTTTCTGTATTGAATCCACAGTCTGAACAAATCTGAGAAGATGGATACCAACGACTAATCTTGGATACTTGTTTTCCATACCAATTAGATTTATACTCCAACATCCTCACGAACTCAGACCATGACACGTCACTAATAGATTTTGCTAAGTGATGATTTTTTTCATGAGATTTTTGACTTGATAAATCTTCAATACAAATTACATCGTGGTTCTTGATGATTTTAGTACTGAGTTTATGAAGAAAAATCTCGACGCATATTAGCAATTTTCTCATGGATTTTAGCAACTTTCATTCGTTGCTTTTGGTAATTCTTGCATTCAGATAGTTTCCGTCCCTCTTTCTTAGCAACTAAAGCTCTACGAGATAAAATCTTTTGCTCTTTAGCTAATTTCTTCGACAATTGATTGAGAAATCGCCTATTCCCAATCTTCTCTCCGGTTGAAAGAATTGCAAAGTCTGAAAGACCAAGGTCAATACCGACTGACGAATTGGTTTTTGGTAGCGGAGCAATTTCTACTTCACACAAAATTGAAATGTGATATTTACCAGTAGGTGTCATTGAAATAGTAGCACTCTTAATAACACCTTTAGTTTGACGATGTGCTCTAACACGTATCCATCCAACTTTAGGTAATTTTATATGGCCATTCTCCAAAAACAATACTGCCTTTCTGATTATTGGTTGTATATGATTGACCATGACTCTTTTTCTTGAACTTAGGGAAACCAAAATCTGAGCGGAAGAAGTTCTTGTAAGCCTTTTGTAGATTGAGTTGCACATTAGCAAGTGCTAAACTATCTACTTCTTTCAACCAAGGAAACTCAGTTTTGTATTGGGCTGGTGTGTTATGTAAGGTTTCCCCTGTCTCTTCATAATGTTTGATTTTATCAGCTAACATCATATTCCAAATAGCTCTCGAACAACCAAATGTTTTAGCGAACAACTGCTTTTGTTCTTGATTGGGATATAACCTAAAGAGGTCACCATGTTTCATATTGGAGATACAGTTCGCGTCATACACGACACCAGTGGCCATAGCATTGGAGATGTCGATAAAATCAAACGCATCCACCTAACCAAATCAGGCACTGTATTATGTGAATTACATCACCACTGGGTTATATACCCAGCCGAGTCGTTAGAGTTAGTGACCGCCAGTGATTACCCGGAGGTGCAAATACACAATGTGGGCGATATCGTACGACGCACAAAAGGTGATGACGACGTCACTTACAAGATTGTAAGCGTGCGCCCACATATCTCACCGTCGGATGCCTCTACGATACTGTACCGTATATACGAATCCAATGACGATGAGCGCACAGGGCGCAGTCATCTTGTACACGCCGACGCTATCACGTCAATTACATATTCATTATTTTAGGAGGAAACCACATGTTCGGGGTAGGCGATATCGTTCGCGTAGGCAACGACCCAGACGAGAGAAAAATTCTCAGCATCTACAAAACATCCGATGACCGTGTGTTCTGCGGTGTGGGGGGATTTCTCCGTTATTTCGAAAGCTACGAGTTGACACTGGTTCGACAATCAACTGTCAACCACCCATATGAGTTGGGACAACGTGTTTACTACAAAAGAGGTCAGTCTGAAGACGAGGTTATCGTTTGTGGTATCGAACTCTCGTATGGGTATAATGATACCCATAAAGTGAGGTATAACATTTACCATCCGTGGACAGACACTGTCGTCCATATGGTGAGACAAGAAAAACTAAGACCACTTGAGTCGTACACATTATTTTAGGAGAGATACTATGTTTAAAATTGGAGACACTGTCCTTATCGATGGTCAAACAGAATATGTTATACACCGGATTCACCGCGCATACAACGGGGTCGCGTACGCCGTTCTTTTCGGAGGGCTTAGGATGGTGACATTAGACCGATTGCAGTTGGTCACACCAACAACCATCGAACAGAATTACACCGTCGGGGACCAGGTGCACTATCTGTCCGAAGACGGTGAGTCATTAGGTGAATACAGTGTGCGAGATGTGACGACAGGTACACGCATAAGCACGGGCGAGAACTTCGTCATGTACGATTTGCAACACGCATCTTCAGACAACACAGCATATTGTGTGAAGGAAGACCGCATGAAACCCGTCGCAACGTATTCATTATTCTAGGAGGAACCAACGTGTTTGATATTCGTGATACAGTACGCATAGTGACAGATAGAACCCGCCGCAGAGGCGAAGAACATCAAATCACTGTTGTTGAAATCGCATCGAAAGGGTTGCAATATCGGTTAGCAAACATATCCGGGCGCTACTTACCTGATGAATTAGAACTCGTTACAGAGTCCACCATCAAAACCGAATTCAAAGTAGGTGACATCGTACAGATGACACGAACCACACAACCACTGGTGCCGAGTGGGTATATCGCACCACCCATCGCAAAAGTTCGATTGTGTCGTGTCGATGCTGTGTTCGACGATAGTCCATTGACCCCGAGTGGGCGTCATTACAACCTTGTTGGTATCGGCGGTGACAGAGGGTTCTTTGGTTCTGACGGTAGCAATCTAACACTATATAACTATACCCTATTCTAATCGACCGCAGTCACGGGCTAACGCCCTACGACTGCGGTCTCACCAGCGGGGTTAGACCCCGCACCCCATTATATTTATAGAAATTGTCTGACACAATAATGGGGTTGTTTCATTACGAAATGCCGTTCCAACGGGCTATCGCCCTATTGGAACGCCCACAGTGAGGGTTAGACCCCACACCCCATCTATTTTATAGTGTAAAACAAAATCGGAGGCACGAACATGTATATTATCAAAGAAAAACCTTACGCAATCTTTGTGTTAGGTGCCGGTGGAACAGGTTCATGGTATTGTTCCTTCCTAGACAAAATGTCTCTGGGCAACGACATCATTGTAATGGACGGAGACGTTGTCGAACCTAAAAATATTTTAAGACAGAATTTTAAACGTCGTGACGTAACCGCTAACAAAGCTGAAGTTGTCGCTAAGAGCAACGGTATGAGTTTTTGTACACGGATACATTACGGACACATCGATTTTCCATGAAATCTTACAGGAATTTCCAGAAGGGACTATTCCAATGTTGGTTGGCTGTTTAGACAATAACGCCAGTCGTAAGATTGCGCACGATTTCATGAACGAAGTGGATGAGGCTGTTTGGATTGACGGAGGTAACGCAGAACGTCACGGACAGGCTTATATTTGTATCCGCGAGAATGGTCAATTCGTAAAAGGGTTTGAGTCACCAATCGACATCGAACCAGCGTTCCAAAACTTCGAAGGTGACGAGCGTAGACCTGACCAAATCTCATGTGCAGAGCATTCCGAATCTGCACCACAAAACGTAACCGCTAACGTTACATCCGCAAACTTATTGTTCAACATCACAGCGTTATTCTTAACAGGCGGTGCGTTGGTGACGAATAAATATGTGTTTGACACGCGTATGATTTTCGTCAAGCCAGAACAATAGGTCTATATAATTGCAGGGACTTGTGGTATAATCGAGGTGAACTATGTCAGATTTTCAATCAAGACTTCGATATGAATACTTAGGGAATCCAAATTCCAGTAAGCGCACCGTCTATGACGCTATCCGCGAAATCGAAGCAAAACATCCAGACCTACCGGATTACGAAAAGTGGGTGGAGGACGAATTTGACCCAGCATTTATTTGTAAGTATATTCTGGGTGATAACGTCAGCGTACGGTATGACGATGAAGAGGAATTCACACGGAAATTTAACCGTCGCGACAAGTCAAAAGACGCAGACGTCGATTGGGCAAATCTCTATCGGTATTTGGACGCATTAGACACGCATCCAGAGGTACAAAAGTAGCGTGAAGGCGAACTTGCCGACTTGCCAGACCACATCATGGATACCATTATCGAAAGTCTGCAACTGGTGAAAAATGTCCTAGACCCGCTTCGAGCTGAGTTAGGGGCCCCAGACTACACACTATTTTAGTGTGCTCAAATATGTAACCTAAAAACAACTGATTGGTGAAAGTCCAATCCTGTATTCATCCTTCGACCGATGCACTGTCGTTAAACGGACATCGAGTTGCCGACTCGTACTCAATTCACGGCAAAGACAAAATCAAAGACAAACAAAAGAAAGAGGTAATCAAATTATGGCAAATGTAGAATTAAACGGTGTAAAAGTTATTCGTGTTAGTGGTCAAGAAGTAGCAGTCCCAGCTGGGTTCTCAGTGACTCAAACATTAGACGCATTAAGCTACAACATTGAAAACTACGAAGCAACTCGTGAAGGGGATACATTAATCTTATCAGCTCCAGCAGGGTCTAAAGGGGCTATCCCAAGTGACTACCGTATTGTTGACGGTAAATTTGTACCAAAAGGTCACAAAAAAATCAATTCCCAACAGACGCCGATATTGCATTAATTGCAAAATTACATCCAGAAGCTGATTTATTCGAAGAATTATCTGACCGCGCTAAAATCCAAGAGTACTACAACGAAATCGAATCACGTCGTGAAGAATTAGTACAAATGGCATTAGATGAATTAGAACAAGGTGTACAAGAAGCTAACCGTGCTAACGCGGCTGAAATTATGGCTATCTTACCACAAGTAGTTCACTACGCAACGGTTAAAAAGTCCAGTGACTGCAGAATTACGTGACGCGTTAGCAGGTTTTTGCTAATAAAGCAAAAGTATTAGTAGCGTCTGCTGAAGAATCAATCGTGAACGCACAATTAAAAAGAAGCAAAAGCAGCAGCTGAAAAAGACTGAACGCGAAGCAGCTTTACAAGCATTACGCGAAGCTAACCCAACATTAGACATCTAATCGTCACTACGCACAGTTGGTTGGCAACTTATCTAGCATAACCGGGTTCGACCCCCGGTGTGCGCTTACTCAAACATTCAAAAAGGGGACAACAAAACCATGGCATACACAACAACCGCAGCAAAATCATTAGCATCGCAAATGGACACAAAATTTGACTTCAACGGCGAGGTATCAAAGAACTTCTTATCGAAACCACGTGTGTTAGGGTACGAAATTCACAGAGCAAAACCGTATCGACGACGAACAAATCACATTAGGATTAGTAAAAAAACACTAATTTCAACTGAAAAAAAGATATGTATCGTCTTACAAAGACAAAAATTCGGGTTCTCATTACGACCAGAAACTGAAGGGAAAGTTATCTTAGGGGGTAACGTTGGACAATTAGCAACAGGGTGCTTCATGACAGAAAATCCTGGGCCAAAAAAATCCCACGTATTGCTTTTAGAAACTGTTGTTGAGTGGTACCGTCGTATCACACATAAGAACGGTCAAGAGGCTCAAGTCGTGTTCTATTGGAACCGAGACAACGTCACAACCGTGAAAGACGCTGACGGCGTTGAATTTACATTAGCAGACATTCCGGGTGTGCACGTATGGTCTGAAGATTTGTTCTCATACACACCAAAACAATACAACTCAGGTAGCTTAACGGAAGTAGCCGACTCTGATGAGTGGTACAAACGTTTCAACGACGTATTTAATATGTATGTGGAGACACATTCACACAACAGTATGGCTGCATTCGCATCAGGGACTGACACAGCAAACTCTGAAAATGACGGGTTCCAATTAGTATTTGGACACTTAAACACAGATACAATTGAAATGTATTCGTGGATGACCATCGGTCAAGTATTACGTCTAGGTATGCTTGAAAAAGACTTAGACATGCTAATTGAACGTCACCCAGACAGTGAATATTTAACAACAGAACGTGTATCGTATCCATCAAACAGCTTAGTCTTTGACGAACGTGTATTTGACAAGTGGGACGAACAAGTCATCGTACGCCCAGTAGCAACAAAAAAACATACGCTTATGGTGGTTGGGGAACTGCCGGAGACGTATGGGGTTATGGTGGTGATTACGCTGGTGACACACTATACGCACACAACCGTTACACAAAACCGGTTACACAAAAACGCAAAACACACACAGACTACAGTGTTGGTTCACGATTTGGTTACACAGCTCGCGAAGAGTACATGGCTGTTGCTGAAACGTTTAACGCAACTGTCGAAGCAAACCCAATTCACAAGTTGATTGCACAAGAAGACGAAACTTACACTTACGAAGAAGTATTAGCGTACATGGCGATTGCATTCTTGAAAGGGTATGAGGCTAAGAAATCAGGGCCTTACACAGTTACAGATTACACAGTTGACCGCTTAGACACGGTTGTTGAACAAGCGACAAACGACATCTTTGGAACCATTTTCGAAATGGTTGAAGATGAGCCTGCCGAAGGCGGTACCGAAGTCGTAGAATTCGACGACGTAGATTTAATCTAACACTATTAGGCCACCCGAAAGGGTGGTCTAGTGATATTATGTAGGAGAAAACATAACAATCGATGGAGGAGTAAATACAATGTTAAAGCGTAAGTTTACGGTAGTGACACAACTACATGCGAAAAAAACAATCACGAGTTAATCAAATATATCGAAGAAGCTCGTGGGATTTACGCTAAAAGCTATACGAGAAACATTTCATGCAATTAAGAATTGTGAAGGTTTTTAACAAATCGAAATACAATACTCATCTCCAAAAATAAATATGGAATTTTTGAAACGAACAGCAAACTCCATTATTTCTGATGCTCAAGGACGTTTAAACGCTTTAAAAAGAAGCGAACAGTTATAGACTAAAACAACTCGAATATAAAATTGAAACGCTGATAAACTATATCGCCCATTTGGAGACCCAAAAAGCCAATAATTGCGCTATGATAAGTGCCGGTTTATCTATCAATCTCATCAAACATCGCAATCTAAAACGCAGATTAGTCTCTAAGAAGTTGAAACTAAACACACTAAGGCAACGATTGAATAATTTAAAGTACCAGATAGAAACAGGGCATTATAAATTATGTTTTTGGAACAAAGAAGTTGCTAAACTCAGACTACAACGCATTTATTGAACGTCGGGATTCACAACTATCTTTTGTCGGGTCGAAAAACTGAACCAGCATGTAATCAACTTTTTGCAATTAAGTTTCAACTATCATAACAATCAATTCAACGTTAAATTACGCAAAGATATCAACGGTTTTTAAGGATGTTGATGATAAATACGTGACAGGTAGAGTTTATTTCAATCATCACAAAGATAGAATCAGACAGATTATACAACACAGAAATAGTCCTTTAAGTTATAAAATCATCAAGCGAAACAACCGTTATTATCTTACGTGTACCTTTGAAATTCAAGTTAATTTGCAAGATTTTCAAACACGCGTATTATGGAACGCTTGGTTTGGATTTTTAATAAGGGTTTTGTGACCCTAGCTGAAACGAATCAGTACGGTCATCTAGTCCAAACACAATCTTTTGTATTACCGTTTCAAAGCTGGTCATAAAACAAAAAAACAGATTTACAAGATATTGCTAATCACGTTGTCAACCTAGCGTTAAATACGGGCAAAGATGTTTGTATCGAGAATTTAGACTTTAAAACAACAAAAGCGAAAACACAAAGTAAAAAAGGTAAGAAATATAATGACATGATTCATTCATTTGCATATCGACAATTTGCAAATAGTGTTGAACAAAGTGCGTATAGGCATTTCGTTTACGTAAGACGTGTTAGCCCTGCTTGGACATCGTGGTTAGCCAAACAACTATATTGTCCTACTATGAAGCTCAATATCCACGTAGGAGCTTCATATGTTATTGCTCGACGTGGTCAAGGTTTTAAAGACGCCGTAAAATAAGTTCTTTAACTCGCAACCTTATACAGATGTAGTGACGCAAGACAGTGACGCATCTCCCTGTAGGGTGATGTCGAAACAGAAGTATAAACGACAAATCTCATTGCATGGCGATTTCGTTGAAATGAGATGAGTTTATATGGAGTAGGTTAACCGTAAGACCTTGAATTGAGAGATTCTAAAATTGACCTAGTGATACGAAACATCTATCGATTTTTCGATATTTCTAGTTACGGTGGTCTTTTTATGCATATTTTTTTGCGGTTGTACCAACGGGCGAAGCCCTACTGGTACATCAGGAGTGGGGCGATGCCCCAAGCCCCAATATAAATATAGAATTCAACACATTTGAGGAGGAGCATCCATGTTTCAACATTTAGTAGCAGTCGTATCATCAGATACGCCAAAACCAGAGGTTGCACAAGCACCAGCACAACCAGCGCAACCAGTACAAGCACCGACCGGGCCAGCCAAGCCTGTTGAGAGTGACGCACATAAACGTTGGTTGCAAGCAAAAACTCAATTCCAAAATCAATTCTCACAAGGTCAAGAGGCAACTGGAAACCTTCGTGAAATCATGATTGCAACAATCGGCGAAGAGCCACCATTTGCGTAAGGGTGAATTACATGTCAATTTTTTTAACAGAAACGTTATTCGATATTATGAAAACATTACAACACCACGTGTGACACCAGGCGCACATGACGACATCGCAATGGTTGTCAATATGTTCACACGTGAAGCCTTCACGCAACATTACGATTACATGCAAGTCTACTATCACGGTGGAGGTGTTTACACCTTCATGGCACTCGTAGTGGATAATGCAAGTGGATTACGCATCGCACACGGACCAATCTTGGACGCCGTGTTAGCGTATCAACCACACACACGTAAGACAAAAAAACAATTGATTTAGCCGTAAACCCATTCACGGGTGAGCAAATCGCATTAAACTTACGTATCAAGACATTAGCTACATGTGTCATTAATAATGATGAAGAAATCGTCAAACAATTAGGAACGCCTTGGACTGTTGCAACGATTGACGGCAAACAAGTACAACTATTTGACGCACGTCACAACGAAGACGTGACAGAGGCTGGAATGTGGATTTCTCCAACAGCACAATTTGTTGAGTTCAGACATGACGTGAATAAAGATTTCACCGCAACTGTCACATCTAATCTTGAGGCGACACGACGTTCACAATCATCAAGTGGTGAATGGAACCCACGGTTGCCACACATCATCGCAAGTAAAATGGTAGCGTATCACTTACCAAACTTGCAACGACAATTATTTAACGAAAGAATCGCTCCGTGTATGGAGCAACCATTCCCTAAGAAATAGAAAGGTGAGTTCGCATGACTGAAAAAAAGAATTACTCGAACGCATTTCGAAAACCACTATCCGAAGTCTGATTTCAACATCAGACCCAGAACGCGAATCCATCGTCGATGAGTCTCGCGAACAATCTGAATTACTATCGAAATTAACTGCGTTTTTTTATTAGCACAAGACAATGTGACAACGTTATTAGACACATTCTTGTCTATTCCGACAGACATGAAAGTGCCTGTGCAATTGAATATTAAACAATTGTTCATGTGTTATGATAGTCGTTACCTAAATCCCGACAAGGACGCAAACGGACGCGACATCAAACCACAACACGTACCACGTTTGGTTCCGGTCAACGGAAACCGATTTGTCATGAACGTCGGACAATACGAAGAAGAACGATTAGAGGCATTATTACCAGTGATTGCAGAAGAGTTTCCGTTATATTTGGTGCTTGTCATTCATCGTCACTTCGGTAAAATTCGCGATGTACAAGACTTATTAAACGCATATTTACAAGAATATACTATTGCACCGCTCATGCAAGCGGTACCAGAAATTAAGGTAACGTATACAATTACGGATACCGTTCATTTCGTGTTAGATGTCTCTGGCGTTACAGACGTTGGCGCAATCGCTAGTCTAGCGCAAGGGAGTATCGCTATTACACGATTACACTACACTCATAACGGAGGGGACACATGTTACAAGCATTAAAAAGACTTCACAGTCAGTGTGGGTGAGCAATCAACCATCAAGCACCAGACTGAGGCTATTCGTACTGAAGAATTAGCCAATGTATTATCACGTAATTTGGTATTCGTTCCGGTAGAGCCAGGTTCACCATTGTACGACGAGACCAAAGGTGGGAACCAATACGAAATCGTAGGTATCAGCAATAGCGGTAAGACGGTTACTCACTACAAGTTGAGAACGGCTAACACGGATGCCTCTATTCCAATTTCAGATTATATTGAACAATATGTCGAAACAGGTCAAATCATTGAACGTGAGGACGCGTCCAATTCAACCATTCACATGGTTCCGATGCCTGTTTATCCAATCGCACAATATGGTGGTACCTTTGCACCATGCGTACAATTAAAAGACGGTCACAGAGCACTTGTGACACAAACAAATATTATCAAAGGCGTAAAAGTATTTTAAAATCAGAAAGGATTATCAACTGATGTTTTATAAGAACGAAACTATTCACCATCCAGACTCAAAACGTAATCTATCAATGAGCTCGTGGGTAGGCCAAAATACAGTCGTAATGGCGCCACAATATGACCCATCGGTTGTGACCTTCTCCGATGTAGACATTCGTAAACACAATGATGTCATTGCCCAAGGGTATTTATTTGTGGAGAAACGTAATTCAACACATTATGACTTCGTATATAAAATCCCAGCAGGGATGTACACACAACAAGGTTTACGTAGCGGGTCTATCGATATCCCAGCACCAGAGTGTTATGTCTATGGACGTCTCTCAATTGAAAATCGTGACGGCGGTGTTAAAGCCAATTTAGAGCACGCATCTATTCAATCGGAGCGTATCGCATTCTTACCAATGACGAATACGTATTCATACGATTATACACGTGACGAAGCTGGACGTATCACATTACCTAGAAGTCGTTTCTGTGGTCATTCACGTATTTGTCAAGGTCGTGACGTACTAGGAACGATGATTGGTGTTCAACCAGACGTACCAGCCGTATTTAACGCAATGTCAACAGCGTTAATTGGGTTCCTATTCGGACACGGAAATACAGACTTATCACTTGTGACAAACGGAACTGGCGATGATAACTGGACTGCAAACCTTATCTCAGAAAAACTACGAGATAAATTTGGTGGAAACCACTATGCCACTTACTGGTTATTCATCCATTATTTAGCACAAACAATGTCACCAGCGAACGTATATGATAAGTTGCGTGACTTCGGAAGCGGACGTTCAACAAGAGATACCGTTTATGATTTACTAAACTATTGTGGTGTGAACGAAGACGCATTCCGAACATTTATTAAAGACTATCAAAAATCTGACCGTAAATTAGTAGGTTAATCAAAGGGCACCGTTTGGTGCCCGACATACATAGAATTGAAAGAGGTGAGCACGATGACAGAGTACACATGCCCGTTTGAGGTTGGCGACAAGGTACGTGTCTTAGGTGCACCGAAAGCTGACAAGGACTACTCACCAGGGTGGAACGATAGTATGGACCATTATCTTGATAAGATTTGTACCGTACGTTCTGTGCAGCAACAACGAGACGGTCGGGATGAGTTTTGTTACTACATCAAGCTAGAGGAATGTCGCTGGACATGGAAAGATACATGGCTTGCTCCAGCTCAGTACACATTATTTTTAGGGAGGAATTGTCATGCAGACAAAGGTATTTTTCAAAACAAGGCATCCGCAAAGCCACACCTGAACGCAAGACGATTTTTGATTGCGATTAATGATGCGAGTGATATCAATATGAGTCGAAATTATATCACACGTGATAAATATGCCGGAATCTTGTGGTTGTACTTTGACGACATCGAGGTTGAAGTTCCCGGAGTTTCATTTAGCACAGAACATGCAAGACAAATCATCGATGTCGTGACATCTAACCCTAACGTCGATATTTACGTGCATTGTTTTTGCAGGAATGAGTCGTTCGCAAGCCGTAGCGCATTTTATTGCGCGACATTTTGCTGACGCAAGCGTGTTGAACTTTATTGAATCACGCGTACCGATGAAACCGCGCGGGAATGCATTGGTAGACAGAATACTAGAGGACACATACAACGGGAGGTAACCATTATGAGACAATATGAATGCCTATTCCATGTGGGTGATACGGTAATGCCGATGAAACCTGAAGACCCTAGCGATGGACCTGGGTGGAGTGACGGCATGGATTTCATGATTGGGAACGTATATACCATTAGCGACATCACATGGGATAATGGTTACTACCTTGTACGTCTCGGTGAGTCACTCAAAGAACGCATGTGGTATTGAGAGACACGTGGGTGAAACCCGTCGATTATTCATTATTTTTAGGAGGGTGTCATAATGGCAGATTACGAATGCCCGTTCAAAGTGGGCGATATGGTCATCCCACAAGAACCCGATGATTGGGAGAAAACCTCGGGATATGGTCCAGGATGGAACACTGACATGCGCCATTTAGTTGGGCGCGCATATCCAGTGTACAAAAATCTATGAGCAACCCGAACACTATCACACAGACCACCATTTTTGGGTCGACGAGATGGAAGAATATTTAGGACGAGAAGCAAAAAGTGGTTCGCATCGATACCATGTCCAATTTTTTTATGTCTTACGACTCGACATCAGCGAGGATTACAACTGGAAGGATACATGGTTAAAAATTCGTCCGCGCAAATTACACATTATTTTAGGAGTGATACTATGTCACATACAAAGTTTGAACAAGGTCAAACGGTCGTTGTACTTGGACCGCCGAAGGGTTGGGACAATGACGTCCTCTATTGGAACAAAAAAAGATGGCGAAACACATTGGGAAACAGTACAAAATCAGAGACGTTATTCGACAAGGTACGCAAGTGCGATTAAACATTAGCGAAGATGAATATCCATGGTTGTGGCACACATCGTGGATATCTCCCGTAGCAGAATACACATTGTTTTTAGAGGCTAAGCTGATAAAACAAAAAAACCTTAATACTAAGTTGATGTCCAATATGGACAATCAGGCGTCCCTTTGCAGACGTCTTTACTCAGTCGCTAATAGATACGATAGTATCTTTGGCTGCGAACGGTCACTTTGCTATTGTGCTCGGGTCCGCACCGCAATGACAGGCGTAGTTCTGTGTAACGACGGGTAGACTACTGGTAGTAAACATCGACTCTCGAGGCATCTTTGAGGTTTTTAGATGCACTCTAATCTCGAGAGGTGCAAAATAAGTTCGCCATTGGCGTTCACCTCGTCTTTGTTTTTAGATGCACTCTAATCTCGAGAGGTGCAAAAATAAGTTCGCCATTGGCGTTCACCTCGTCTTTGTTTTTAGATGCACTCTAATCTCGAGAGGTGCAAAATGAAGAACAAAATCAAAGATGACATTGTAATTACATCAATACCTAATCAAACACAATCAGGCGTCCCTTCGCAGACGTCTTTACGCAGTCGTTAACAGATATCTTGGTATCTTTTGGCTGCGAACGGTCACTTTGCTATTGCTCTCTAGTTTGCACCGCAATGATACATTGGTATGGAACGACAAACAGACAACTGATAGCAAACACCGACTCTTGGGAAGTTTTTGAGGGTCAACTAGCGCTCAAATCTCAAAGGGGTGTGAACATCGTGCCACCGGGCTACCGCCCTAGTGGCACTCACATAGTGGGGCCAGAGCCCCAAGCCCCACCTAAATTATAGAAAATTCCAACGTGTGTTGACATTGAACACACAGTATGGTACTATGATATAAGGATATCCAAGGAGGAAGACACATGAAACACGTCATGACAGTGACACCATCGATTAAATACAAAAATTCAAGACGGCGATGAAATGCAACTCTTCATGCACATGAAGCGAAAAAGGTGCTTCCACTACAAAGAACAAAAAAAGCATACTCAAGACACGGCAAACACAAGGGTCGTGGCTATGACTATTAGAAAGAAGGGAACGTTTATGCACATTAACTTTAAATGGTTATCACTTGTATTTGCATTACTTATCCCATTAGGTATCGGTATTGCATTTGCAACATCCGACAACTTACTATTAGGATGTTTCCTAACCAGTTTAGGGTTCTTCGGATACCGCGACGCAGAAGCTGGTCGATTAGACTACGATGCGCGTGATTATGAATAAGATAACAACACTACCGTCTGTGGACGCGCTATCGTCTGCGGACGCTGTTTTAGGGGGCTTAGCTCAGCCGGGAGAGCGCCTGCTTTGCAAGCAGGAAGTCAGCGGTTCGAACCCGCTAGTCTCCATTGTTCTTGGTCATCACGTACGAAACGGTAAGCGCGCATTGCCAGCCCAACATCCGGGACAGTAGTGCGTGGGACCAAGAACCCACTCCTTGGGGTATAGCCAAGCGGTAAGGCAACGGACTTTGACTCCGTCATTCGTTGGTTCGAATCCAGCTACCCCAGTTGAGTTGTCAATGACAGCTCAGGCAGCTTATTTATTGGTGGGCGTCTTCATATAGCTTAGACATCTTCCAAGGGTGCGAACATGGAACAAACAGGTAGCTCCTGCTTTGTTTCGTGTTCAATCCCTCATCACACCCGTTGGTCAAGTGGTTAAGACATCGCTCTTTCACAGCGAAAACACGAGTTCGACTCTCGTACGGGTGATTTATAGGTGTCCCTTTGCAGACGTCTTTACTCGGTCGTTAATAGATACGTTGGTATCTTTGACTGAGAACGGTCACTTTATTATTGTTCTCTAGTTTGAGCTGCAATGGCGTACATATGTACGTGTATCAACAAACAGACAACTGATAGTAAACACCGACTCACCATGTGAGGTGCAAACCATTACGGCATTCGACGAAGTGTTGACCTGCAACGGTCATGGATACGTATGCTAGCGGCCGTCGACGGTCGGTGTTATATAACGGTAACCGACAAAGCGTATCCAACAATTAGGTTCCGTGGTGTAGCGGTTAACATACTCGCCTGTCACGCGAGGGAGCGCGGGTTCAAATCCCGTCGGGACCGTACTGTCCTCGGTAAGACAATAAACTGCCGATAAGCACGAACGGGAATTAGCTCAGCTTGGTAGAGCACTTGGTTTGGGACCAAGGGGTCGTAGGTTCGAATCCTGTATTCCCGATAATCGGCTATCGCCGATACTTTGGCCATTGCCAATACATCGGCCATCGCCGATTTTATGAGTACCTCGCTAGGGGTGCTTTTTTTATTTTACAATTTTAACAAATACACATAAGAGAAAGAGGATAACGAACTATGCAAACTGAATCATTAGTAGGAACAACATTTTAAAACAACAACCAAGTTATGATACATTAGCCGTTTTAGGGTGTAGAATCGACTTCTGACCGCGGTATGCGTAGTATCATCCTAAAAGGGCGCATCGAACACGACGCGATGAACGAATATGACCCGAACGCAATGCGTGTTGTTGCGGACATTTCAGACGGACAAGGTGGTACAATTGAACACCAATTTGGATTTGCAGGACGTGACAGCTTAGTCCACATGCAACAACAATTAAAACCAATTGAAGGGTTCATTCCGTGTACGATTTATTGTGAATATTTCTCAGATATTTACAGCCCCTACAAAAAAACATACAAAGATAGCTACCACTATGTTGTAGACGACAGCTTTATCCAAGAGGCGCTTACAGCTGTAAGCAGTATTGACGCTAGTCAATTGGTGCCTGCGCGATGAGAGCGAGAGCACATGCGTTGTCATCGATTGCCGGCGTATCCGCTATGCAACTGATAAACGCGAATATCGTACACAGACCGATTACTGACCTAGTGAACCCGACTAGTGACCCAAAACAACAGGTCGGCATATACGCGACCATTTTGATAGGAACACTCATTGGAAGTAGTGTCCCAGATATTGATTATAATTGGGACAAGTGGCACAGGACTATCACCCACACCGTTTGGTTTTTGGCATTCATTGGATACTTGTGGCAACTCACTAAGGGTATTCCACAAGAGACCATTCAATCAATTCTGAACCCGATGACATTAGGTGTACTATTTGGTAGCGCTTTCCATATTATTGGAGACGCTTATAGTGTTCAAGGTGTTGACTTTATTTGGCCAATTATCGGTTACAGAAGGTACAAATCCGGTGCTGTTGTGGTCAAAGGCAAACGTACCTTGACACCACCGCTTTATCATACCGGTGATAAACCGCTTGGTATTCCAGCATCCGTATGGTGGGCGGCTATCGCAACACCACTACTCGTACAATCACTGCAAACATTTTTTTCTAGAAAGGCACAATCATGCAAGTATATCCCGCTGAACAGTTCATCAGTGATGAACTCAAATCAACCCTCACCCACATGGACAGACAACATGTTCGTCGTGGTGTGAATGTTTTAAACGAAACCGTTAATCGTTCGTATACGAAACCACGTGTGCAACAAGCCCTTTGCGATTGGGTCAATGATTTGACAAACACAGACGAATCTAGCACCGTCACACCAGAAAATATCCTTTATTGGATTATTGCGGTTGGTTATTCCAATTCAGTACGCCTTATGAGCGCGATAGAGGGGCTCCTAGCGACGTTTACGGAAGACGAGGCTGATGATACCTCCGAGGTCGCAATGCGCTTATACGACGTTTTTAGAGGCCGATTACAACCGTGCACTTATGGACCGTGCGCAAACGTATCAACGATTAGCATCATTCCAATTGTTCGATATCCGTTCGAACTTAGAATTGATTACGCGTGCGATTAAACACAATGTTGAAATGCAACTCACATTATCAGAGGACGAATCGGTCAATGTGACTATCGAAAGTGTTGTACCCGCACAGGTACGTATTGAACTAGATGGTATTGCGCCACTATCGCGTACTTACTTTGTCGGTACACATACCATTGAACAGATTGCTGACAATTTTGTAAGCGAACTGTACCAAGTCTTGTACGACCGTAATTTTTGAAAACTAAAAAGACACCCAATCGGGTGTCTTTCTTTTTTGCTGGTTTTTAGTATTCCAAGTTTGTTTCCACTTCTACCACTTCCATAATATCACGGAATTGGTCTGCCGTTTGCGAACGGTCGATTTGACGGATACGACCCATTTCGTTGTCGTACATCTTACGTAAGTGGTCAGTAACATCACTATGTTGAACGCGGTATACATCATGTAATAGTTCACCCATTACGATACGGACATGTTTGTCATCATCCTTGTCAGTGCGGTTCATGCTGTATGCAATTTCTGGTGTATTTTTCGTCATGGTGAATGAGTCCATGCACGTATCCACCAAATTCATCGACACCGAAGTTAAAGTCGATAGATGTGATGTCTTCGTCATTTTCGAAGGTTTCAAGAATGTCTTGTTGGAATTGTTCTTGGTCGAAACGCGTACATGCGTTCTCTTCATTAAGATATGGCTTTGTCATTGTGTTTCCTCCTATAATTGTTGTGCGTCTTCCGTATCTAAATCGGATACGTCCAAGTCGATTTGTTGTGTGTATTCTTCGATATAGTCGTTGGCCATCTGAATCATCTCGCGATAGCCCTTCATCCCAACGGAATATGGAGCGAGATAAATGCGCTGATGACCATCTTTGAATTGCACTTGCGTGTATAGTTCGTTGGTGTCACTGTCATAACCTAGCGCTTCCAGTCGTTTACTTGTATGATATCCAGCCGTTTCCGGTGTCGCCCCGAATAGATAGTGGATTTCGGTATCAGGATTGCGGAATGCATCATCTTCACTTTCACCCAGACCTTCTAGTCCACCAACACCAGCGAAGCATTCAAAGGGTTCTCCGGATACTTCCATACCCCAGTTCATTTGATGTTGGGCAACAATAGGTGCTACCTCTGGCTCATCTGCATCTTTATACAGCATCGTCCCTACGACATCTGAGCGGTCCAGCATAAAGGCACTAATCTTATCATCGTCCATTCGAACGTAGATGTTCTCACCATCTTCGGGTGAACCTGTTGCACCACCATTAATCGTCTGACTTAGCAGCGATTGTTCTGGGCCATACACACTCACGTCCTTGGAATGTAGCGTCGATAGGGTTTGGTGGGAATTCCGCCCCATCAAATAATTGTTCAAAAATACTGATGTAGTTCGTCAGAATCCATATTTTTGTAGTTTGTCTTCGTCATCAAGCACCATACAGTGTACTGGCTGTGCACCGTCAATATCTACGCGGTAGTAGCGGTATTGCCCGGATGCTACGCCGTCGACAACGTGGTCTGGAATGTCCGACAGTGATGTCCCCTCGAGGGAGCAGCCCCAAATCTTCGAGACCCTCGTAAGGCGTGCGGTCATCTAACACAACCTGGTCACCCAACTTGAATGACGAAATGTATTTAATGTTTGTAATACCAGACATTTAATCACCACCCTATAATTGTTGTGTCTCTAACTCCATTCCCGCGATTGGGTCTAGCGCTAGAGCGGACATTTGCATTGCTTGCGTAATTGACTCGCTGAGTTTTGATGGTTCATCCAATGCGTGTGACGCACTTAGTTTCCAGCGGTTTCCATCTAATGATTGTGATGTTGCAGCATACACACGATATTCTTCCGCGTTCAAATCTTGGTCAATACGAACAAGTGGTGCCGTTGGGTCATCTTCATCCGGTGTCACCGTTGTTTGGACGCATTCTAGAATGTCGTTGTATTCCGCGTTGAAATCGTATGCACTACCCACGAACCCAGCATCGCGTAACGCACAACCGACAGCTAGTGGAATCTGTTCGATACCGTTCTCTCGCAAATACCACACTTCGTTCTCAACCTCATCGATATAGGTTGCGAGGTCAACTATCTTGATGACCGCATCCTCGTTGAACGGTTCCGTAGCTACAACCACATCCTCTCCGTCCTGTGTTTCGCAGGTTAACCAAAAATTCGGTTGGTGTTTCATACGTAGAGTCGTATACGTTTAATCGAATCTGTTCTTTGCCATCCACATCGATACCTGCCACGCATTCGCGTTTCACATCGTCTTTGCCATATGACTGTTCTAAATAGTCAATCACACGCAGCTGACGCTCTGTGGTGTTGCCTAAATAACTTTTGTGTAACATAGTGAATTTCCTTTCTGTATAGAGTATCATTACCACTATTATACCACACATCCACAGAAATCCAAACTACCGTGACGACCACCAGCCAACGGGCGTAGCCCTACTGTCTGATGGTGAGTGGGGCTACGCCCCATGCCCCAATTTATTCATAGAAACAACATCATCTAACTGCGGTTAGGTAGTTCGAGAGTTGACCGAGTAACATCAGCATGAATTCCACTCCAAATCAGCATGACATTCTTCAAATAAGCCATTTGTTTTTTTGTACACATTCGGTCAACTCTCAAACTACTCTCGGTGTAGTTTACAACCTGACGAAGACGACGGTGCAATTCCGTCAGTGTGGGTTCGCACGTATGTGCGTGAGGTAACTTAAATCCGGTTATCCACCATGCTTCGTCTAGTGAGCAGGACAGCGTCAGGTCTTTTTTTTGCGAATTTATTTTGGTACCAGACAACGGGCGTAGCCCTACTGTCTGGTACACAGTGAACGTTGCCCCAAGCCCCATATATAAATTGTAAAAACTAACATCCCAGGAGGAACACACATGCACACATTAGTAACAACACTTGAAACATTAAAGGCTACCGCTAAAAACATCTGAAAAAGACAGAATTATTAGCAAACATCACAGACGCACCCATTAAGCGTGTGTTAAACTTCCTAGGTGACCCAAACCAAGTGATTGGATTATCAACAAAGAAAAATCCAAAAAAACCAGTGGAGCCAGTGGCTCACAATATGTCTCTAGTAGAATTATTAGACTATTTAGTAGAACACAACACAGGAACTGACCACGAAGTTGGATTAGTACAATATTTCTTAGCTGGATTTGACGAACATACACGTGACGTATTAGCACAAGTGATTGGGAAGTCTTGGACAACAACGGTTGGTGCAAGTCTACTTAACAAAGTCTATGGTGCTGGATTCATCCCAGTGTTTGACGTACAATTAGCATATCCATACGAAAAAGAAAAATCGCTGGATTTTTCAGACGACGTGAATTTCGTTGTGACTCAAAAAAATTAGACGGCTTCCGTGCTGTGGTTGAAGTCAACAACGGGAAAGTGGTATCCATCAAAAACACGTAAGGGTAAAGTGATTGACGGTTTATCTGAACTCATTGCAGACATCGAAAGCGTTGTAGACGCATCTTTAGGTCATTTCATCTATGATGGTGAACTATTATTAGAAGACCCTGAAAACCAATGGACTAGCGGGGAGCGTTTTTCAACTTACAGGTCAAATGATTTCATCTGAGGGTGAGTGCGAGGGTATGGGGTACCATATCTTTGACGCATTACCATATGCTGAATTCCAAGCAGGTATCTCAAAAGAGGTATATGCAACCCGACGTGAGCGTTACTTAGACACATTTGTAGCCGGTGCATTAGTTCGCGCGTTGCCAGTGCTTGGATACACAACAAAGAAAGACATTCCAACTTGGAGCGATTATGCAACAGCTAATGGCTTTGAAGGTGTGATGTTAAACGACCCAAATGCACGTTACGAAACAAAACGTGTCCGTGGTCTATTAAAAGTGAAAAAGATGCACACTGCAGACTTATTAGTAGTTGGCTTTGAACAAGCTATAGACGGTAAGAACCGTGGTGGGTTAAAAATCAATCATCGTTCAATTAGATGATGACAACACATTCAACGTATCTTCTGGATTAACCGAAGAACAACGTGTTGATATTTGGGAAAAATCAGGACCAATATATTGGTAAAATTATCGAAATCAAATACTTCGAAGAAACAACCAACAAAGAGGGTGGACGTTCATTACGATTCCCAGTGGTATTAGGATTCCGTGATGATAAGACTGTCGAAGACATCAATATTGACTAATTTGTAATACCAGAGACCCCAGGCGACGGGCGTAGCCCTACCGCCTGAGGCTCAGTGGGGTTAGACCCCAAGCCCCATCATAAATTTGTAAAATCATCAATAAAGGAAGTGTCCATTCATGACAGAAACAATTGCAAAAAAACATTAGTTTGTGTGGATAGCAAAGACCGCAGTTCTGGCGGAAACGGCTCTGACCATAACAAATATTACAAAGCTAGTTTTGATGGAGCTATCATTCGTTATGAATATGGACGCATCGGTATGTTAGGTACAAAAGGACAGAAACCTGGCACACTACAATCCTACAACAAATTGATTAACTCTAAACTCAAGAAGGGTTATGTCGAAATCGAAACACACGAGGGTGTCAGCGCAGGCGAACTTGCAAACAAAGACGAACGTATCGTCAAAGCGATTGCGCAAGACCCAGCGGTAGAGGCTTTCGTAAAACGCTTAGTAGCGGTAAACACGCACGACTTGTTCGATGGTAAATACAATGTCCGTATGACAGCCTCAGGTGCTGTTGAGACGGATATTGGTATTTTAACTAGCGGTACGATTGCCAAAGCAGAGGCGTTACTGGGACGCATCATGAAGGGCGAGAAAGCCTTAATTGCACAGTATTTCACGTATATCCCACACCATGTGTCAATCGGTCAACCCTTGAGTCACGTTGTACGAGACTGGGGCCACGAAAAAGAACTGTTCGAAGTGTTGAAGAAACAAGTGCTTGATTACGAAGCAAACTTACAACACCAAGCAACGGTTCAAATTGACGATACTGAATTTGAAAACTTATTCAAATTAAAATTACGCGCAGCAACACCAGACGAATTATCAGCAATCACAAAATTGTTTGACAAAACGAAGAATGAACGTCATCACCGCAACGCTGCTCGTAAGACCGTTAAAGCAGCTCTTGCAATTGAATACAACGATGACGAAGAAAAAAAATGTACAAACAAGTACAAACAGAAATCGGAAACGTGAAACAATTGTGGCACGGAACAACATCTCAAAAACGTGTTGAACATCTTACGTACAGGTTTATTCTGTCCGAAATCGTCAGACAGTCGATACGGCATCACTGGTCGTATGTTCGGTGACGGTGTGTATCTATCAGACCAAAGCACAAAAGCATTAAACTACGCGTGTGGATACTGGGGACACTCTTCAGCGGATAAAGCGGCGTACATGTTCCTGGCGGACACTGCGATGGGACGTGAATACAGGCCGGGAGACTCCGTATCTAGACGTCACATCCCAGAAAACGCACGTAAAGGTGGATACAATTCCATCTACATCGAAGGCGGAACACAATCCGTGTTAAATAACGAGATGATTGTGTGGAACACCGACCAAATCCGTCTGTCATATTTAGTCATTTTTGAATAATACAAAAAAAGAGGTACAACTTATGATTATCACAGAAAGAACTGCCAAATATATTGCTATTTTCGTATCGGAAACATCTCGCGCAAGCAAGCGCATCCGTGTAACGGATATCGAAAGCCTAAACGCGATTACAGCAATGCGTAAAATGCAAGAAGACCTGGGTATTGATGACTACCAATTAGTATTGGTACCAACCCAAGGGAATGTGATGTTTGACGAAAGTGAACTACTTGCGTTTTTATGTCTTTGACCTTGAGCGTGAAGAAAGCGTGGGTGAAGTGTATCTAATTGACGCACGCGCGTTACCTGAAAAAAACTATATGTCGAAACATGTGCTGACGGACTTGTATCTATGGATACTGCGTTAGTGGCGTATCCAAACGCAGAGCACTATGATAGATATGCGGCTATCAGTATCACAAACGAAAACCCTGTGTTTCGCATCGCAGGGGTTATCTAACATAACTAATGGGTCACCTCAGACAACGGGCAATGCCCTACTGTCTGAGGTGTTTCGTGAGGGCGACGCCCCAAGCCCCAATACATATTTGTAAAACACAAGAACGGAGAATCCCTATGACAATCGAAGACATCCTGAAAGTCCTGTACGGCATTCTTGGAATTTGGCTTGGCATCGGTGCCGTCACTCATTCACTCAGAGAACCCGATGGGACCGAATCCCCGATATTCGTATTCGGAATGATATGCGTAGTCATCGGAATCGTCATTGCCGTAGAGACCGTGGCACAGGGTAGTATCGGCACACTCATCAAATCAATGTTTATCAATCAATAGGAGGACTCATCATGGAACCAATCTTACAAAAACTAGCAGAAATCTTACAAATGACAGTGGATAAAGTAACAGAGATGTACCCAACGCTTGTAAATGAAGCAACATGGTACGTGGTCATTGCCAATGCAAAAGGATTCATCTGGGGAACTATCATTGTTTCACTGGTTGTGTCGTGTCTTGCATTTATGGTGTGTGCACCTGCATACTCTTATGAACGAGACGCTGCAGAGGAGCGCAGAAAAGTAATCGCTAAAATCTGCAAAGTTGAAGCTATCATCGGTAGCATCTTATTTGTCGCACTCACAATTGCAACGATTTTTGGACCATTCCTATATCCAAATCTTAACCTATTTACACATTTATTCAAATAATCCGAAATTCGGGGATTGTTTAGGCGTCCATTTGCAGGCGTCTTTACGCAGTCGCTAATAGATACGTTGGTATCTTTGGCTGCGAACGGTCACTTTGTTATTGTTCTCTAGTTTGCACCGCAATGACGTGTTTACACGTGTAACGACAAACGGACAACTGATAATAAACACCGACCCACGGGGTGGGTGCAAACAAATAATGGTTCCATTGTGGTTCCTATTCAAATACTTACAGTAGAATCGAGGTTAGAACTATGCCCATTACTGAAATTATCGCACTTATCTGTATCGTCGCTGGTGGTATCATCATCGCCGGTTGTCTGATGCTAGAACTCTGGCCTCGCGTGGCACCACTCGGTGGGGTGCTATTGATTGGAGGGCTTCTCCTAGCATCTACAACACAAAAAGACGTACACATACACGGCGATTGTCAAAGACTTTGATGGTAATCAGACAACATACACCGTCAAAAACTATCGAACAGACGGTGGCCTAAGAGCCGGTGCCACCACAATGACGTTAACGCTGGAAGACGGAACCAAGGTTATCGCACCAATTCAAAACGTCATTATCACAGGTCAACAGAAGGGGGAATAAGCATTGTACCACACAGAGACACTCCGTTATCTAACGGAAGAACCAAAATCAATTTTATTTTTTTAATCGTACTTTTGCGGTATGATTGCACTTGCAATGGTGTTCGCGTTCGTGTTTTTTTCAACCATGAGCGACCTGCATATGCATTTTCAAAACGTCAAATCGCAGGTGTTGCAATTGTATCCTACATCGTATTGTTCGTAGGATTTATGTTCCACCGCGACACAGTTATGGAAAAAAATCTAGACACAACGATTCATTATATGGTAAAATTAGACGACGAACGTCGCACACAACTCATCAATCAAGCGAACGAATTGCCTGAAGGTGACTATGTGAAAGCGTTAGTCATTCATGCAGAAAAAAATACTTTTAAATGAGGAGGCAACAACCATGGAATTCAAACAAACACCATTAGCAACTATTACATTGGGTTCAAACATTGGTATCGGTGAATACTGGGAGCACGAAACACATGCCAAACCAGGGAACTATCGCGTATATAACGTCCAACGCGCAAAGGGGTCTGAAGAAACAGCGTTGCTGTATGTTCACGAAGACGAAGTTCGAGATATCAACGAACTATTACCGACACTAGATATCGATACATTCTGTGGTGTTGACGGTGGTACATACGGTATTGTGACACAAGTAGACTATGATGAAGATTATGTTGAATGGTTTGACCGTGATAGAGAGAATCAAGAGGGTACCGACGGATACATAGCCCACACGAACTATGGTGATGGTCAATTCAGCGTTTATATGAACAAAGACCATTCAGTATTCTTGCTCGACGACGAAGACATCTATCTAGAATCATTACTTGCTAACCGCAACATCGATTACAACAATGACCTAGAGGCCATGGATTGGTTCTCAGTCAATGATGACGGAATCAAAGTAGTCTATCGCATCCCCACAGAGCGTGAATCAATCACCTTGAAACGCCCTGTCAACGCTAACGTTCGAAAAAAATCGACCACATTGTAGATGCGCTCGTAGACGTAGCGCAATTGACACGCATCAACGAAGTTGTCAACGAGCTCGAAGATGAACCAACACAAGAACAATAGAGGTACTATCATGACTTGGAAAGAATTATTCAATACGAAAATTGCTGACGGAAGAACCGTTTTTCGAATATCTATTCGGAGACGGTATTGTCGAAAGTCGATGAATCCATTATGAACAAAACAATTAGCGAAAAACGTCCTACCGAACATCAATCATCAGTTGAAGCGTGATGGTATAGACGCGTTGGAGGTGAGATAGTGGTAGACATCATACTGTCGAGCGGACTCATTCCCGTCGGGCTCATTAGCCTAGCCCTGTGCATCGTCGCGCTAGTTGGCGCCGAGAAGTCGAGCAAAAAAAGGCAGGATGGCCGACGTATTTAATGCTGAGTGCCGTATCGCTTGTTGTCATTTGGGCTATTTTTATTAAAAAGTAGGCATTCGTATAATGTAAGCGCTTACATTTAATCTACACATAATGACATTACCGCTAGGACTAAATCGTCTAGCGGTAATGCCTGATATGTGGATTTTCTTTTTTTACGGTTTTTTTCAACCTAAAATTCTAGATTTTTGAACGTATTCACCGGATAAAAAAACCGGATAACTATTTATCGTGGTCTTTCTTAATCGCTAGACCTAACCCACCAAGTAATGCTACTAATCCAGCACCTAATGAACCAATAAGTGATTCAACACCTGTGTTTGGAAGTTTTTTTAGCTTCTTGTTTAGGAGCTACTTTTTTTCTTGTTTCACTTCTGAACTTGGAGCTTTCTTGTCTTCTTTTTGGAGCTTCTTCACTTGGTTTAACATCTTCTGATGGTTTTTACATCTTCTGATGGTTTTACATCTTCTGATGGTTTAACATCTTCTGATGGTTTAGCATCTTCTGACGGTTTAGCATCTTCTGATGGTTTAACATCTTCTGATGGTTTTTTTCCTCTGATGGATTTGGAGCTTCTTCACTTGGTTTAGCATCTTCTGATGGTTTAACATCTTCTGATGGTTTTTTTCCTCTGATGGTCTTGGAGCTTCTTCACTTGGTTTTTACATCTTCTGATGGTTTTTTTCCTCACTTGGTTTAGCATCTTCTGATGGTTTTTGGAGCTTCTTCGCTTGGTTGTTCAGTCTCAGTACCCGGAGCTTCTGCTCGTGGATATTCTTCTACTGGTTCCTCGGCAGCTGGTACTTCTTCTAAGTCGTAAACCATTTTTTTAGACTTAAACGAACTTTGTCATCTTCGTCGAAGTTCTCACGTTGGATGTCACGAACGGCTTTAACTTTATATTTCTTGCCACCCATTTCAAACTCCTTACCTAACATTGCTTGCATTAAGTTTGATTGTGAGTTTAATTGAGCGTCAGCTTGGTCTTTGTTGTCAGCTGAACCATTTAATACAACTGCTTGTTTGATGATTTCTCCACCAACAACGTAGTCAACTGTTGCCACGTATTGTGCTGGTTTTACATCTTCTGATGGTTTTACATCTTCTGATGGTTTTTGGAGCTTCTTCACTTGGCTGCTCAACATTAGTAGTTGGTGCGTCTTCGCTTGGTTTTTTTCAGCATCAGTAGATGGTTTTTCTTCTAATGGTTTTTCCTCACTTGGTGTTGGAACATCTTCTTTAAGCGTAATCTTGTACAAGAATGTTTGTACTTCACCAGTTGGTAAGTCTTCTTTGGCATGACTCATTGAGCGACCTGCTACTACGTAGTTCTTACCACCTTCGACGATTTTTATCACCAATGTTGAAGATTGATTCTGCACGACCAGCTACAATCTCAGCACGACGCGGTCCACGAATGACGTTACCTTTATCGTCGTTGATTTGGAACATAATGATTTCTGTTGGGAATTTAGCGATTGGTTTTTAAACGAACTTCCATTCCGTAATTGATGTATTCTTCATCCGCATTAGAATCTAAACTATCAATCTTATCAGTGCGTTGTTGATTCCAAATTACACGATAAGACTTACCGTTGTGCTCTACAATTCCGCCAAGAGCGTATTTGTTTTTGGTCGTCAGTAATCTCTTTAGTGCTTAAACCTTCTACACCTGTTTCTGTTTGGTGTTTTTTCTTCTACTGTAGCACCAGTCTCGTCAGCTACTGTTAATTCATAGCTATGAACACGACGGTCGAAGTTTCCTCCAAAGTGTTCGGTGTACACATTTACTGAGTAGTTTAATACTTGAACTCCGTCGACTGTTCTAGTTTCAGTATTTACACTGTAGCTAGAAACACGATAGTTGTCACCGTCGAGTTCTAAAGCATTTCCGTTGTTGCTTTGTTGGATTTTGTTAACCTCATCCACTACGATAGCATTTACACGAGCGTCAGCGTTTGAACGTGTAGTCGAAACTTTCTCCACTTTAGGTTCACCTGTTGGAGCGGTGTCTATATTTCCCTCACGACCCTTATGCAACTGGGTTGTCACAGTAATCTGAGCAGATTCTCTTGTCTCTGGACGTAATAGCTCATCGATGTTTGTAGATTTCTCAGCTTTATTTGTTGCTGGAGCTTCCGTCACTGGAGCAGCTGTTGTTGGAGCCTCTGTTACTGGAGCAACTGTTGTTGGAGCTTCTGTTACTGGAGCAACTGTTGTAGGTGCTTCCGTCACTGGAGCTTCTGTTGCTGGAGTCGCAGTGGTTGCTGGAGCAACGTCTGTCACTGGATTTGCTGCTGGTGTTTCACTTGTTGATGCAGCAGTAGATGTAGTCTCAGTAACTGGAGTAGCTGGAGCTTCTGTTGTAGTCGTCACAGTATTATCTGTTGGCGCAACTACTTCATCAGCACTCACCACTGTTGTTACAGCAACCGCAAATGTTGATACGGTCATCGCAACGTGACATACACGTTTTTCCGATTTTACGCAATAAATACTTCTTGTTCTGTGTCATAAAAAAATTCTTCCCCTTCGTTATAAATAATTAACACATGGCTATTATGTCATTATTTCATTAAATAATCCTCAAACTCAATGAAGTTATTTAATAAAACATTTGTTAGTCAATATCTTTAGACGATATTTACTCTAACTGGGTGAGACACAGCACCCTCTATCCCATCTGAGAACTCATCAGGGAATACTTTTTCATGATTTCTCCTAAATAACCCGCGGTAGATACGTCTTTTCTTGTCGTATACCTCTTTTGTGGGTAATCTCTAGGTCATCGATGATGTCCGTTTCTCGTTGTTCCAAAATGTAACTAAAAACCTTAGACAATGCCTAAGGTTTTTAGTCATAGGTGCAAGATATTACATGTTAATCTTGACGTCGACGCTTTCTAATAAAGGTCGCTAACCCCGTTACTAGGGAACCAAGTCCAAACAGACTTGTGATACCAGATTCCGCACCTGTTTTAGGTAATTCTTGTGGTTTGACAGAAACTTTGTGAGTTTCAATATCTTTAACCTTGAGTGCTGGTTTTTCTGTCACAACTTGAATTTGTTTCAAATCGACATGTTTATTTTCTGGTGCTTTTGGTTTTTCAGGTTCCTTATACTCACCCTTAGTAGGTTGTGGAGGTTCCTTATATTCACCCTTAGTAGGTTTAGGTGGTTCTTGATATTCACCTTTGATAGGTTTTGGTGGCTCTTTATATTCACCCTTAGTAGGTTTTTTTCAGGCGCTACATAAACCTCAGGTTGTGGTTTTTTTGTGGTTCTTGATATGCTGGAGGCGTAGGTAATTCCTGAAGAATTTTTACCTTTTTTTCCACTGGTTCAAAAATTATCAGTTTTGGCTTCTGTAGTAGTAGCACCCTTTGCGTGAACCTGCTACAGCAACTGTTTTATCGTGAACAGTTTTACCGTCAACTGTAATTTGATAGTTCAAGTTACCATTACCTGTCGCCTCAAATTCAACGACATACTCACCATCAGGTAGTTTTTTTCTGATACATCCACACGACCATCTTTAATGGCAAGATTTTTTTATCAGACCCGCCACCTTTTTAAGACAGCTTTTGTAACGGTCACACCATCACCACCCAATGTAATATGGGCTGTTTGGTTTTCACCTTTGACGGATTTAACTTTTTACCGTTGCAGTTTCCATAAATTGTTTGATGACTTCTGCATCAACAACTTTCGGGTCTTTACCGGTCATATCGTAAATGTTTGGATGACCCAATTCTTGCATTTGTTGAATTGAGCGCATAGAGTTAGTATCCGTATCTGTGACTTGGTTACGGTTTACAACCGACATGAAAGTCTTAGCTCGACCCTTTGCCCATGTAGCAAATGAACGGTCCATTTCTTCTACTTTTTCCCTTATCCATCCAACCATCTGTATATTGAATAACAGATACGTTATCTGCTGGTTTTTGTGATTTTTCTCAACAATATCTTCAAACGGAATATCCGCTGTTGCAGACTCGTCGATATAACGGTGAGTGCCCATGGCGTCAGCCAATCCTTGGAAATATGCTGGATAGTTTTGGTATGTTGGGTTGGCTTCTGTTGGTGCATTAATCGCCAACAGTTTGTCAATAATATCAAGCGCTTCTTGTTTACTTAGAAGTGTTGATGAAATACCTTTAGTTCCGCCCAATTGAGATTTACCAGAGGCATGATAAGATGTTTGACTGTAGTTATCAGGGTACAACTGGAGAATGTGTTTACTCTGTGGATTTTTCGTTAGCCTCAATAATTTTCTTACTGAGTCGTAATGAATCCTTCACTTTTTCCTGCATATGAACTAGAGTAATCATATACATGAACAGTTGTAAGAGGTTCGAACTCGTTTGCAGTGTTGGTTGTAACTGGAGCTTTGGTCGTAAATGACGCACTACCAGAACCCATACCAGCCTTATCCGCTGTTTGCACGGTAAATGAACCATTGACATCGCTCGCATTATTGGCAGTCGACTTGAATTTGTAAGTTAGCGTATATTCGCCAGGTGCTAGGTCATTTGAGTTAAAAGTAAACCTTATTTGATACATTACCTGCGGCATTCAATACCTTTTTTTGTAACCATTTGGACCAATAAGTTCAACTTCATCAATGTTCGCACCGTTAGACGATACGATAGTGATTTCAGCAGTTGCATCTGCAGTTACGGTCTGTTTAATCGTTTGTTGATACTGTTCACCAATCTTAGTAGCTGTTGATTTTGTTGATAATGTTGCTACTGCATTTTTTTGAAGGCGTCCTCTGTAGCCTTATTTTTGTTGACGAATCGCTTCATTTTGACGGTTGATTTTTGTCAACTTCTGCCTTATGACTTGCACGACCTTCGGCAACAGTTGCTTCCCATTTAGCTAACGCTTGAGAATTACGCGCATCAACTTCTGATTTCTCTTTATTGACACGTGCATTCCATGCTTCTAGGGCGTCTTGATATTCTTTTTTTCAACCTTTGCACGGCCCTCAGAGACCACTTTATTCCATGCGTCTACGGCGTCTTGATATTCTTTTTTTCAACCTTTGCATGGCCGTCAGTGACCACTTTATTCCACGCGTCTACGGCGTCTTGGTATGCTTTTTTTCGACCTTTGCACGACCTTCAGAAACCTCTTTATTCCAGGCTTCCATATCGGCCATATAATCTGATTCTACTTTCGCTTTTTCCATCCTTCACCGTTTGCTCCCCAGTCAGCTAGAGCTTTTTTTGGTAGGCCTCTTGAGCATCTTTTTTTGGGCTTTTTTTCAGCACCTTTAAGTTCCGCAATCATTTGATTAGTTACGTCACTTAATTGGTTAGCAGGCACATCTACCGTCCCTTTTTTTCTCGACGATAACTCCTGAATCTTGAGCAGATTTCACTGCAGCTTCTAGGTTTTGATTAGCCGTTGATTTCGCATCTAAAAACAGATTTGAATTGCGCTTCCAACTCGGCCAGTTTTTTTGATTGGTATCGTCTACGTTTGTTGCGTCAATTTCAATAGTTTTAACACCATCAAATTTGATACCTTGTTTTTTTCGAGGTCAGCAACCTTGGATGTGAGAAGCTTATTCACGTTTTTCGACTTGAGCAATAGTGTTTTTGAATACGTGTTGCTTCTTGTTTAATATCCGTAAGTGCTGAAGCTTTAGACTCATGCACTTTAGTGTCCTTGACAATCACTTTTTAGACCAACTCGCTCAGCATTTTTTTAACTAATGAGTCGAGTTGATGATGTAAGTCATCAAGGTTATTACTATCAGCTAACGCAGTCTGTGTCGCACCAATGACCGCACCGGTCATAGCAAGACTAACCATTGCAGTTCGCTTAGCACGGGTTAATTTTTGGCATGTTATCACCCTAATCTTTCTATTTTTTTATGTTTTTATGTTCTTATTATATCACCTGCGGTAGCGAAAAGTCAACAGGCGACCGTAACCGAACCGAAGATAATAAAAAAACCTTAGACAGAGTCTAAGGTTTTTTATGACCGTTTATTTATTTTTGTCTTTACGGCGTTTAAATCCTAGTAAACCACCCATTGCGAAGATACCACCCAGAATGTTTGATAACATACCTGAATCCCCGCCAGTCTTCGGTAACTCTTTAGGTGTTACTTTAGGTGTTACTTTAGGTGTTACTTTAGGTTTTTCAATAGGTTTGTAGATATGGTGAATGTTACCATCGTTATCTTTGTCTGTACGAACGTATTCATATCCGTCAAAGCTATCTTTTGGTTTATCACCATCTTCCCATGAACGAAGAACTTTACCATCAACGGTTTCCCAAATGGTTTTCATTTTTGGTTGTTCTTGTGGTTTTTCAATAGGTTTATAGATATGGTGAATGTTACCATCGTTATCTTTGTCTGTACGAACGTATTCATATCCGTCAAAGTTATCTTTTGGTTTATCTCCATCTTCCCATGAACGAAGAACCTTACCGTTAACGGTTTCCCAAATGGTTTTCATTTTTGGTTGTTCTTGTGGTTTTTCAATAGGTTTATAGATGTGGTGAATGTTACCATCGTTATCTTTGTCTGTACGAACGTATTCATATCCGTCAAAGCTATCTTTTGGTTTATCACCATCTTCCCATGAACGAAGAACTTTACCATCAACGGTTTCCCAAATGGTTTTCATTTTTTTGGTTGTTCTTGTGGTTTTTCAATAGGTTTGTAGATATGGTGAATGTTACCATCGTTATCTTTGTCTGTACGAACGTATTCATATCCGTCAAAGTTATCTTTTTGGTTTATCTCCATCTTCCCATGAACGAAGAACCTTACCGTTAACGGTTTCCCAAATGGTTTTTCATTTTTTTGGTTGTTCTTGTGGTTTTTTTCAATAGGTTTATAGATGTGGTGAATGTTACCATCGTTATCTTTGTCTGTACGAACGTATTCATATCCGTCAAAGCTATCTTTTGGTTTATCACCATCTTCCCATGAACGAAGAACTTTACCATCAACCGTTTCCCAAATGGTTTTCATTTTTGGTTGTTCTTGTGGTTTTTTTCAACTGGTTTGTAGATGTGGTGAATGTTACCATCTTTGTCCTTATCGGTACGAACGTATTCATAACCGTCAAAACCATCCTTCGGTTTTTCACCGTCTTCCCAATTTCGAAGGACTTTACCATTGACCGTTTCCCAAATGGTTTTTGGTTGATAAATATAGTGTTCTCGAACAATACGGAGTTGAGGTTTCTTCGGAAGTTCCTTAGGTTGGGGTTTTTCAATGACCTTTTTCTCAATTACGCGAGTATTTTTCTCAGGTGCTTTAGGTGTTGGTTTAGGCTCTGGAGCTTTTTGGTACCGCCTTGAATTCTGGTTTGACCGGTAACTCAGGAGTGACTGGTTTGTTTGGCACCTCTGACAAATTTGGTTTCTCAGGGAGTGGTTTTTTCAACAGGTTTCTGAGGAACGGTTGGTAACTCAGGTTCTTTTTGGTAATGGTTTCGGCGTACCATCAACCGCTGGTTTCGTCGGCTTCTCCGGAGCAGGCATTGGTTCCGGTTTAACCGGTAATGGCCGATGCTCTTTCATTTCGGGTGCCTTTGGAAGTTCTGCTACAAGAGGTGGAGTTGGTTTCTCACCACGTGTCACTTCTTTATATTTAATCACCATTTTGACAGGGGTAATCGGTGGGAGTGGTGACAAATACGCATGAACATCCGGAAGCTCAATCGTTCGAACAAGCTCACCTGTCAGTTGAGGTGTCTTATAGGTTGCGCCAAACGTTGGTTTCGTTGGTTGTGTAAATTCCTTAGAGGTCGAAAGGAACGTGGTACCTGTTTCGGCATAAGACATACGGTGACGATTATGAGTGTCCATGGCCACATCGAGTTGCGGTTTATTATAGCTTGAACGTGTGAGGGTGAAAGTATCTTGGTTCCAACCTGTCTGTTGAGCCATCCATGTATGGGTGTCTTTCCAAGTGGTCTCAAGATTTGGAACATCCTGAACGGGTTTCAGACCGTCCCCCATAATAGTACCTCGAAACGCATCGAAGTTGTCTTGCCCAGAAGAGCTTCCCCCAGGGACGACGTACTCATTCACAGGTGCTGTAGTGAATGGCGGAAGGGTTCCTTTTTCAAGGATGTTGTTAAAGCCAACAGATAAGGTATTTGGGTCCTTCTTGTTGGTATATTGGTATTGGAGGTGTGGAAGAACAGGCATCAAAGCATCGCCTGCTTTATTCAAGAACCGCATCTTTTGAGTGACCTGAACCAATTTACCATGCTCCCCAATCGCAGTGAAGTTATGAGTGCCTAAATCATGAGCTTGTGTTGAAGCCCCGTAATAGAATGGTTTCAGAATATCATT